>Ga0310786_10001944_pt1 | contig 32590 bp, 27 predicted proteins | sample AusTroGonzalo_MG_FD_203881 | JGI IMG/M metagenome (GOLD analysis project Ga0310786, IMG submission 203881) | Bovine rumen microbial communities from tropical cattle in Woodstock, Queensland, Australia - Gonzalo_03 (v2) (version 2) | ecosystem: Host-associated > Mammals > Digestive system >...
ATTTTGTCGCAATGGAAGAGCGCGGCGATGTCGCAAAGGCGACGGATTGCGATGGGTACATGGACGCGGCGCTGGAACACAAGATGCCGAGTTGGAGGCTTGCGCCACCTGCGACAGTTGGTGATGCTCTGGAGTTTTTCGAGGTTTGCGCATTGAATTGCCTTTGCAAGAATGGGCACGACGGCAAAGGTCGCATAAAGGTTGTCGTTTGTGTGGGGAAAGAACTGCTTGAACGGCCCGTACCGTACATGAGGGCGGAGCAGATTGCTGTAAGGGATGCGTTGCGGCTTCTGTGCGAAAGTGTAGGATTCAGCTTCAAAGTGGATCCTGAGAAGCGAACGATTACGATTGCCGATCTTGTTTGCGGGGGCCATGGCGAATTTGGCCCGCGATGCGACGAGACGTTTCGCTACATGTGCACAAGCCAGGTCGGCCCAGTCGCTTGTGGGGCGACAAACATAGTTGACGCGATCAAGGCGCTCTATGCGGAAGGGAACGAGTCTCTGTCTTCGAACGGCTGTCCGCACGGCATTAGCGTTGTCTACCATCCAGAGGGAGAAGAAGACCGCACGACGGCGGATTCCGTCACTTTGCCTCCATGCCCGATTCACGACGCGTGCATGATGGTGGCTCACCATTACAACCTTTCGTATTTTTATCAAAATGGGTTGATCAGATTTTCCGACATGCCGGAAGTGGGCAAGGCTGGTGGTCGTTGCGACTGCTGCGAATACGGCCTTTGTGGTTCCGCCGAGATCGGTCCATTCCACTTCGACTGCGACAGCATGGACGACATCGTGCGCGAAGTGTGCGTGTCCGGCAACAGGCAGCTTCGGGAAAACGGCCATTCCGGGTTCTTTGTCGCGCAACTTGTCTGCGAAGGCCCAATCCGAGAAGGGCGTACAGTCCAGGTGGAGAAAGGGCTTGTGCGCAATGTCCTGCTCCAGGTGGCGCAGGCTATGGGGCTGAAAGTCGCCTATGACGCCGGGTGCTTTTATCTCTACAAGAACGACTCGGACATCCGAGGCCTTGCGCGGCCTCTTTTGCTGGTGCCCGCCCAGAACATGCCCGAGTAGTCTGCTTCGTTTGCGGCCAACCGCCTCTTCAAGGCGAAAAAGGATCGAGACGCGCCCAAGTGCGGGCGGAAATGGTATAATATCGGCATGCAACCTGGTCAGAGGGAAAGAGACGGCTCGTACGGGACCGTCGCCGCGGCGAGGAGAGGTCGTGCATGGGCGCGCTTCCTGGCGACGCGGGTGGTCGGCGTCGCCGTGGACTCCGCGACGATAGGCGCGGCGTATCTAGCCGCGTTCGTCCTCAGGTTCGACTTCGCGGAGCCGTCGTGGGGGTGGCGCAAGGTCGCGATTTCGTACGTGACCGTCTGCGTCGTGCACCTCGCGTCGCTTTTCGCGTGCGGATGCTACCGCCTCGCGTGGCGGCGGATATGCGGGCGCGACCTGCCGCGCTACATCGGCGCGATGGCGCTTGCGTGCGCCGTCCTGACCGCGATGAGGTTCTTCCTGCCGGATGCGTCGCTTGCGCATGTGCGCCCTCCGTACTCGGTCACCGTCATGTCGTTCTTCCTCGGCACCGCCGGCATAGTCACGACCCGCGTCCTCTGGCGCTTGTACTGGGCTTCGCGCCGCCGGGACGACGCGCTTCTCGAGCGGGACGAGCGGACGTTCGACAACACGGTCGCGGCGCGGTTCTTCGCAGGGCGCGTCGTCATGGTCACGGGCGCCGGCGGGTCGATCGGCTCGGAGATCGTGCGGCAGGCCGCGTCCGCCGGCGCGTCCAGGATCCTCATGGTCGAGCGCTGCGAGAACGCGCTGTACGAGATAGACCGCGCGATGAGGGGGCTCAGGGTCGCGTCCGAGCTGAAGCCCCTCATGATCGACGTCAACGACCGCGCGAAGATGGAGGCGGTCTTCGCCGCCGAGGGTCCGTCCGTCGTTCTCCACGCCGCCGCCTACAAGCACGTGCCGATGGTCGAGCTGAATCCGGAGGAGGGGTGGCGCAACAACACGGAGGCGACCCGGCTGCTGGCGGAGCTCTCCGCGGCGCACGGCGTCGAGCGCTTCGTGCTGATATCCACCGACAAGGCCGTCAACCCGGTGTCGGTCATGGGCAAGACGAAGCTTGCGGCGGAGCAGGCAGTGATGGACGTCGGCAGGGGCGGCGCCGGGGGCACCTCGTTCTGCGCCGTCCGGTTCGGGAACGTCTTCGGGTCTTCCGGCTCGGTCGTGCCGCTCTTCCGCGAGCAGATCGCCGCTGGCGGGCCGGTGACCGTGACGCATCCGGACATGAAGCGCTACTTCATGACCGTCCAGGAGGCGGTGAGCCTGGTCCTCCAGGCGGCGTCGCGCGGCGAGCGCGCGATATACACGCTGGACATGGGCGAGCCGGTCCGGATACTCGACCTTGCCGAGAACATGATCTCCCAGGCCGGGTACCGTCCATACGTGGACATCCCGGTCGTGTTCACGGGAATACGCCCGGGCGAGAAGCTCTTCGAGGAGATAGACGTCTCCGAGAGGTCGGCGTTCAAGACCGACATGGCGAAAATCTACATCACGCGCAGCTGACGGCGCAGGATTTGGTATAATAGGGACATGTCACAGGAATGGAACATAAGGTCGCGCGGACACGTGTGCAGCTTCTGCCAGAAGCCGCTCGTCGACCGCGCGCCGGTCGTGAGCGCGCTCAGGGAGACCGCGGGCGGCTACGAGCGCTTCGACTGCCACCCGGAGTGCTGGAAGACCGCGGAGAGGGACTGGGAGGCTTTCTCGCAGTGGGACGGGGTCTACTTCGCCCCGGTCAAGGAGGAGAAGAAGGAGCCCCTGAAGAAAGAGGACGCCGGCGAGATACTCCGCCAGCTCGTCACCCTCGACGACCCCGCGATGAAGAACGTCGTGTACGTCCTCGCCGTCATGCTCGAGCGCTCGAAGATACTCGTCGAGCGCGACGCGAAGGAGCTGCCGGACGGCTCGATACGCCGCGTCTACGAAGACCGCAAGCAGGGGGACACGTTCGTCATACTCGATCCGCGGATCCGGCTGGAGAACCTCGCCGAGGTGCAGGGCCAGGTGGTCGCGCTCCTTTCGGGGACGAAGACCCTGGGCGAAGTCGCGAAGGAGGAGGAAGGCGCGACGCCGGAAGAGGCGGCGGAAGGGGGCGGCGATGCTGAGCCAGGCCAGGACGCTGGTTGAGCTGCTCAGGGCCCGCGGGATGACGTGCGCGACCGCGGAGAGCTGCACCGGCGGCGGCGTCGGTTCGGCGATAACGGCCGTCCCGGGCTCCAGCGAGGCGTTCCTCGGCAGCGTCGTCAGCTACGACAACTCAGTGAAGAGCGGAGTGCTCGGCGTCCCGGCGGAGATCCTTGAGACCGTCGGCGCAGTGTCGTCCGAATGCGCCGCGGCGATGGCGTCCGGCGCCAGGCGGCTTCTCGGGTCCGACCTAGCCGTCAGCGTCACGGGAATCGCCGGCCCGGGCGGCGGCAGCGACGAAAAGCCCGTCGGGCTGGTGTGGTTCGCCATAGCCTCGGCGGACGGCGTTAGGGCGGAGAAGGCGATTTTCGCAGGCGACCGCGAGCGGGTGCGCGAGCAGGCGGTCCTGCACGCGATCGGCATGCTGACGGTAGCCGCGGGGCCTGCCGTCGGCCAGGCAAGGAGGGACTGAGACGTGGACATAAGAGGATGCGTTTTCGACTTCGGCGGAGTGATGACCACGATGACGATGCCCGACAGGGTGCGTCCGCTCGTCAAGAAGCTCGGCGTCGAGTGGAAGGCCCTTGAGGCGGGCTTCGGGAAATACCGCCGCCAGATGGACGGCGACATGATGACCATCGACGAGATGTACGAGCGGATATGGGCGGACGCCGGAGTCAAGCTCGACAAGGAGACCCACGACCGCATAATCGAGGAGGACATGGCGAGCTTTCTCTACCGGAACGAGCGGACGCTTGAGTTCATGCGTTCGCTCAAGGGGCGCGGCTTCAGGATCGGCATCCTCACGAACATGTCCAGCGCGTTCGGCGTCAGGTTCCGCGAGACCTTCCCGGACTTCATCGCGCTTGCGGACGCGATGGTGATATCCGGCGAGGCGAAGCTCTTCAAGCCGATGCGCGAGATATACGACCTCCTGCGCGACAGGATCGGCCTGCCTGCGGAGACGCTGTGCTTCTTCGACGACGCCGAGGCCAACTGCCGCGGCGCGCGCGACGCGGGCTGGCAGACGGTCAGGTTCGTGGACAACGACCAGGCGGCGCGCGACTTCGAGGCGCTGCTCGCGGGCTGACGGAGGGCGGCGCCATGCGGACGGTCCTGGTCACAGGCGGCACAACGCGGCTCGGCAAGGCGATCGCGGACGGACTGGAGCGCGCCGGCTGGCGCGTGGTGCGCAGCTCGCACCGCGCGGACGCGGGGGCGGACGTGGTCGCCGACCTGTCGCTGGAGGGCGGGGCGGACGCGCTTTTCGCATCCGTCTGCTCCCTCCTCGGCGGCGAGCCGCCGGATGCGGTCGTGAACAACGCGGCGCTCTACTCCGGCGACGGGGACGCGGTGCGGCGCGTCAACCTGGAGGCCCCGCTGCGGCTCTCGGAGCTGATGGCCGGGCGCGAGGACGGCGGCGCGGTGGTGAACGTCCTCGACTGCCGCGTGACGAAGGAGGGGTTCTCCCCAGCCGGCGGCTACGAGGAGACGAAGGCGCGGCTTCGCGACTACACGCTGTCTTTCCGCACCTCCGGCGGAAGGCTCCGCGTCAACGGCGTCGCGCCTGGCCCGGTTCTCGTGCCGGTCGGCGTCCGCGAAAAGGCGGGGGACACGCCTCTCGGACGCCCCACGCCGGAAGCTGTCGCCGACGCGGTGGCGTTCCTGCTCTCGGCGGAGTACACGACCGGCTGCATAGTCCCCGTAGACGGCGCGGAGCGAAGGACGGCGCGCCCCGGGGCGAACCATGCCGCAAGTTGACGGGCGCAATGTGGTTTTGGTAGAATGTGACGCAAATTCATCGGGGCCTGCACATATGAAAACACGTTGCCGCGGAAACTCCAATCACAGGACAGCCTTGGCTGTGTCCATGCTCTTTGCCGGGATGGTCGCATTTCCCTCGCCGGATGATTCTCTGGGGAACGTCGGCGACGTTCGGCTCAAGGGACGTCTCGGCGAGCGGCTGGACGCGATGGTCGAGCGGCATGTCGCGGCGCGCGACGTCGACTACATCACGGCGCCTTTCCTCGAGAAGACCGAGACGAAGGGCTGGTGGCAGACCGAGTTCTGGGGCAAGTGGATGCACGCATCCGTCCCGTACATGTGGTACGTGACGGATGGCAAGTGCAATGCCGAAAGGGCAAAGTGCAAATTTGCGGAGGAGCTTTGCTCCAAGGTTGAGCGCGGCATTGAGAGAATGCTGGCCTCCCAGGAGCCGTGCGGATACATCGGCAACTACCCCGACGCGCTCCGCTGCGGCGAGGGCTGGGACGTCTGGGGCATTAAGTACACGATGATGGGGCTGCTGCACTACTATGATGCAGAGTCGAAAGTCGAAAGCGCGGAGGGCAAAGCGAATGCGGCAAAGGCCCTTGAGGCGGCGAAGAAGCTCTGCGACTACGTTATCGGCGAGATAGGCCCGAACGGGAAGCGCGGACGCGAGCTGTGGCAGACCGGCAACTGGTCGGGCTACGCGAGCTCGTCGATCCTTGAGCCGGTCGTCTGGCTCTACCGCCGCACCCATGACGGGAAGTACCTGGACTTTGCCGCGTACATCGTCGAGGGAATGGCAAAGCCCGAAAAGGGGCCGCGCCTCGTAGACCTTGCGCTCAGGGGAGTCTCGGTCGCAGACCGCAACGGAGCCGAGTACAGGCCCAATTCCGGGTGGGACTACGTATGCAAGCACGGGCGCCAGAAGGCATACGAAATGATGAGCTGCTACCAGGGGCTGCTCGACTATGTCGAAGTCGTGTCCGCATCTCCTGCCCCCTCGTCCAGCGTCGCATGCCCGATCCCCCCCGCCGACATCGTCCGCGCCGCGGTGATGACCGCCGAGGACATCGTGAAGGAGGAAGTAAACCTTGCGGGCGGGTGCGCGTCTAGCGAGGCGTGGTTCCACGGTGCCGGAAAGCAGCATCTGCCGTACGTCCGCCTTCAGGAAACGTGCGTGACGACGACTTGGATGCGCTTCTGCGAAAAGCTCCTGGAGGTGACGGACGATCCGAAGTGGGCTGACCAGATCGAGCGGACGTTCTACAACGCCTATCTTGGCGCGCTCCGCCCGGACGGCGGGGAATTCGCCGCGTACACGCCGCTTACCGGCAGCCGCTGGCGCGGCATGAACCACTGCTTCATGCATACCGACTGCTGCACGGCGAACGGGCCGCGCGGGTTCCTGTGCTTCCTGAAGGAGCTTTTCACGACGCGCGGCGACGTCGCGACGTTCAACTTCTACTCGTCCGCGCTCGTGAAGGGCGGTCTTCCCGGCGGGCGCAAGGTCGCGTTTGACATGTATTCGCTTTATCCCCGCACGGACTACGTCAGGATCGTCAGCCACACCGAGGGCACGGCGCCCGTGCGCCTTCGCATCCCGTCCTGGAGCGCAAATACGGAAGTGAAGCTGAACGGCAAGGCGCTTGACGGCGTCGCGGCAGGGAGCTATTTCACGATTGAGCGCGACTGGAGGCTTGGCGACGTCGTGGAGCTCAGGTTCGACATGCCCGTCGTCGCCCATTCCCTCGGCCACCATGTCGCGTTCACGCGCGGGCCTGTGCTGCTCGCCCGCGACAGCCGCTTCGCGGACGGCGACCTGGCGGAGCCTTTCAGGTACGGCGTCCGCGACGGGCAGGCGATGCCTGAGTTCGAAGCGGTGCGCACGCCCTCGGCCGACATGTGGATGGCTTTCTCGGCGACGCTCCCGATAGGCTCGCATACGGAGAACCCGGAAGCGTCGCTCCCGTCGACCGTGTTCTTCTGCGACTACGCGTCCGCCGGAAGCGACTGGACCCGCGCCAACTTCTACCGCACCTGGTTCCCCGTCGAGTACGGCTGCGACGAATGATCCGGGCTGACGCGCGTCTTCGCTTCGTGCCGGCGCGGGCAGGCGGCTTTCGACGCGTCGGCCACCATGGCCCCGTTGGCGCGCGGGCGGTTGGCATCGCCTGCGCCGTTTGGTATAATAACAGCTTTCGACTCTGAGATGACAGGAGAAGCCAGGACAAAGCTGGAGGAGAAGTGGAACCTCGCGCGGGAGACGGTCGGCGCCGGCCGCCTTTCGGTCGTCATGCCCGTGTACAACCTTGCGGACACGATAGAGGACAACATCGCCAGGACTGCGGAGGTGTTCGAGGCGCACCGTGTACGCACCGAACTTGTCCCCGTGGACGACGGCTCGACGGACGGAACGGCGGCGGCGCTCGCCCGGGCCGCGTCCGCCAGGTACGAGCACGTCGTGGTGCGGCCTGTGATCTGCGAGAGGAACGGAGGGAAGGGCGCGGCGCTGAGGGCCGGCTTCGAGGCGTCCACCGGCGAATATGTCATGCTGCTCGACGGGGACCTCGACATACACCCCAAGCAGACGCCGTGGTTCTTCGACCAGATGGTAGACAAGAAGGCGGACATAGTGGTCGGCTCCAAGAGGCACCGCCATTCCGTCGTGCAGTATCCGTGGCACCGCCGTTTCGTCAGCTGGGTCTACTTCTCGCTCGTGAGGCTCTTCATAGGGCTGCCCATAACCGATACGCAGACGGGCATGAAGCTTTTCAGGCGCGAGGTCCTCGGCGAGGCGCTTGGGCGGATGCTCGTCAAGACATACGCATTCGACCTGGAGCTTCTTGCCATCGCGCACCAGCGCGGCGCGAAGATCGCGGAGGCGCCAGTCGTCATTCGGTTCGGTAACAAGTTCGGGGCCCTCAGGGCCAGCACGGTGAAGACAATGGTGCTCGATTCGCTGGCCGTCTTCTACAGGCTCAGGGTGCTGAGGTACTACGCAAAGGCGGAGATTCCGCCGAAGCTTGACCGAGCCCCGCTCGTCTCGGTGGTCATAGCCTGTCCCGGCGACAGCTGGATGCTGCAGGAGTGCCTCAAGGCGCTGCGCGCGCAGAGCTACCGCAACTTCGAGGTGATCGTGCTGCCGGACGGGGATCTGCCCGGACTGAGTTCGGACGGCGGGGCCTGCGGAATGGACGTCAAGGCGCTGCCCACCGGCAAGGTGCGCCCGGCGGAGAAGCGCAACCTGGGCATAAAGGAGGCGAAGGGCGAGATCGTCGCCTTCATTGACGACGACGCGTATCCAGACGCGCACTGGCTGGAGTACGCCGTGAAGTACTTCGGCGACGAAACCATCGGCGCGGTCGGAGGGCCGGGCGTTACGCCCCCGAACGATCCGTATCTCGCCAAGGTCGGCGGACGAGTCTACGACAACTGGCTCGTCTCGGGGAACTACCGCTACCGCTACAAGGCGGGCGGAGTGCGGCGCGACGTTGACGACTATCCGAGCTGCAACCTCCTCGTGCGCACGGACCTCCTCCGGAAGATCAACGGATACCGCACCGACTTCTGGCCCGGAGAGGACACGTTGCTCTGCAAGGACATCATCGACGCGGGCAAGCGCATCGTGTACGACCCGTGGGTTATCGTCAACCACCACCGACGCGCGCTCTTCGGGCCGCACCTGCGCCAGCTCGGGCGCTATGCATTCCACCGGGGATACTTCTGCAAGAAGTTCCCGTCTAATTCGCTGCACTTAAGCTACTTCGTGCCAAGCGCGTTCGTCGTGTACCTGCTGGCGTTCGCGTGTGCGTCCGCCGCGTTGATCAGGATCCGCCTGGTGCCGGAGGTCGCCCTGGCGTCGGATCCGCTGGCTCTCAAGGCGCTCTGCTGCCTTGGCGTCCCGCTCGCCGTCTACACCATGCTTCTGCTGGCCACGACTTTCACCTGGCGGCTCCCGACGTGGCTTCTCTCGGCGCTTGGCGTGTTCGCGTCGCACGTCACATACGGCGTACGCTTCATACAGGGGCTATGCGCGAAGAAGGCTCCATGCGAGTTCATCGGAAAGGACCACGCATGATGGAAGACTGGATAGACATACAGGCCGACCCCGTCCACGTGAAGCGCGAGCGCGCGAAGGCGCGGGAGCTCCGCAAGACCGACTGGTGGCGGGCGCAGCTGCAGAAGGGCGTCTGCCACTACTGCGGCAAGGCGGTCGGCGCTGAGAACCTGACGATGGACCACGTCGTGCCAGTGGCGCGCGGGGGGCGGTCGGTGCGCTCGAACTGCGTGCCGTGCTGCAAGGAGTGCAACAACGGGAAGAAGGCCCTGACCCCGGTGGAAATCCTCCTCGAACGTCTATAATTTCCCCGCTTCGAGGGGAATTTTGGTATAATTAACATCTTGCGAAAGGAGTCTCTATGTTCGGCATAAAGAAAGCCTACGACGAATACGAGGACGATGCGGACGACAATTCGATTGCCGGGTCGTTCATCCCGCCGCAGCAGCTAGACGCGGCGGACTACGTGATGGCCGCGGCGCTGGGCGTCGTGGCGTTTGGGCTTGTGTTTGCGCTTTCGTACAAGGGGCTCCATCCGGACGCATGGACGGACTGCGCGGTGGCGGCTGGCATTCGCCCGGCGCAGGGGATATTCCCTGGCTTCTGGCGGCTGGTCGGAAGTCTCGTCTACAAGGTCTTCGGGATAGCGGGCGGCGGCATCGTGATCTCGCTCCTGGGGAAAGTCGTCCTCGGGACCGTTGTGTCGCTTGCCTACCTCACATTCAGGGGGATACTCTCCATCCTCGTGAGGATGATCGACGCGAGTTCCCTGTGGAGCGGCAGGCTTTCCCGTGTCGTCGCGGCGCTTTCCGCGCTGGTTTTCCTCGGTGCGGATCCCGTCTGGACGCTTGGATACGCCTTCACTCCGGCGCTGTCCAACGTGCTGCTCTTCTCGCTTTCGGTGTTCTTCCTTACGCGCTTCCTCGGCTCCGGCAGGGTGGGGCCCGCCTACTGGGCGATGCTCGTCATGGGCCTTTTCTGCGCCGAGTCCCCGCTTGGGTTCGTGCTGCTCTTCGGGTTCTGGATTGTTTTCTACGTCCTGTTCACGAAGGGGGGGCTGTTCCACGTCCAGCTGCTCGAGCCCCTTGTCCAGCAGAGCTCGAAATGGTACCTGACGTTCTTCTGGGCCGTTGGCCTCGTGGTGGGCGTGGCGCTCAACGTGCTCGGGTTCATCGCCTTCGACGGGCTCGAGGCCTCCGGCGTCTCGCTGGGCTCGCTGCCGCTTGCTTACATTGTGCAGATGTGGTACACGTTCCTGTCCGCGGCGTCCCCCGGCGCGTGGATCGTCGGCATCGGGATATCCTTCCTTCCGTTCGTCCTCGGCATAGCGATGCTGAGGCGGGCCACGGACCTGGAGTACTTCCTCAGCTACCATGTCGGCATCCTGTTCTTCGTAATCGGGTGCATCGCGTACTCCCAGATGTCTGCGCTGCAGCCGCTTTGGTTCTGGGAGTTCGGCGAGTCGATAAGGGTCGGGAGCCGGCTCCTCCTGTTCGTCTGCGCGTACATGTCCGCCGGGACCGTGCTCTGCACGCTGACCGTGGTGGTCGTTGACGCGTATTGCCGCGACCACCGCCGCCTTGCGGCGCAGATAAACCCGGACCTGGACGAGGTTGCCGACGGCCCCGGCTACGGCATGGCAGTCCGCAACGCCGTGTTTGCGCTGGTGTCCGTCCTGCTGCTCGCCGGCATCGCGCCCGGGCGCTTCCAGGCGAGGGTGAACAGCATGCTCGCCCTTGTCGACGACTACGTCCGCGAGATAGTCGACGAGTGCGGCGACGCGGCGTGGCTCTTTACAGACGGTTCGTACGACTGCGCGCTGGAGCTGGAGTCGGCGCGCCGCGGCGGGAGCCTCACCTGCATCTCCCTGATTCCCGGGCCTGCGGCGCGTTCCGGGTATTCGCTTATGAGCAAGATGGCCGACGACGAAGACCGGCTCAGCGCTGAGGTCGGCGGCGGCAACCTGCTGCGCACGTGGCAGCGCGACAAGCCGGAGCGCATGGACAGCTGCGCGATGCAGCTGGGCCTCGAGCTCTGGCGAGTCAGGAGCGGCAGGGACTATCCGCCCGTGTCCGGCGTCCTCGCGCGCACGAAGTGGCCGTCCGTCGAGGCCGTCAAGAAGGGCATAGAAATGGGGTACAGGCTGATCGAGCGCGTGCTCGGGTTCTACGCCGAAGGTGGCCCGTCGGAAATCGCCGGGCGCAGGGTCAACGACCTCTTCCTCTTCATGCAGTGGCGCCTCGCCCGCCTGGCGAGGGTCCGCTCCGAGATATTCGACCGCGAGGGGGACGTCGGCAGGGCGATGGACGAGATGCGCATAGCCGAGACGCTCGACGACAAGAACGAGTCGCTCAAGCGCATACTCGAGGGAATGGCCCGGCTGCGCGAGCACACCATGCGCCAGATGACGCCGCGGGAGGGGCTTCACTTCGCCCTTGTGCGGGCGGACTTCATGCTCGCCCGCCGCTACGCGGAGCCGATACTGGACGCCGACCCGGAGGACATGGACGCGAACTTCGGCATGGGCATGAGCTATCTTGCACAGGAGCAGTACAGCCGCGCCGAGGAGCATCTCGAGAAGTGCCTCAGGCGCAATCCCAAGGAGCCGGCGGTCTGGAACAACATCGCCGTCATACAGATGCGCCTCGGGCGCTATGCCGAGGCCATGGACAACGCGAAGAAGGCGCTTGACCTCCTTCCGGATTCCGCGGAGATCAAGGACACGATCAAGCAGATCGAGAAGGCTGCGGAGGACGCGAAGAACGCCTCGACCAACGAGCCGCCTGCGGCGGCAGGCGCCCCGTCCGCCGCCGGGGGCGACGGAAGATGAAGCGGTACATGACACTTGCGGCGCTGGCCTTCGCGGTCCTTGCCGCTGCCGCCGTCTGGCTTGGCGGGCTCAACCAGGACGAAGGCTGGTACCTATACGCGGCGCAGCTCGTCGGCGAGGGCAGGAAGCCGTATGCCGACTTCTTCTACACGCAGGGGCCCCTGATGCCGGTCCTGTACTCCCTGATCTCGTTTTCATGGAAGTCCTTCGGGCTGCTCGGCGCACGTGTCGCGACATGCCTGGCCGGGCTTGCCGGCATCCTGTGCTTTGCTTCCCTTGCGCGCCTCCTCGCGCCGGAGGGACGCCGCGGGACGGCGTTCACTGCCGTATTTCTGCTCCTCGGATGCAATCTCTACCACGTGTACTACGTCTCGATACCGAAGACGTACGCGGTGGCGGCGCTGTTCGTCGCAGCCGGGTTCCTGATGGTCGTGCGCGCGCTGCTCGCCGGTTCGCCGCGGGCGAGGGCGGTCCTTCTCGCCTCCGGGGGATTCTCGCTGGCGCTGGCCGCTGGCACTCGCATAAGCCTCGGCGCCCTTGTCGCCGTCGTCGGGTTCGCGCTCCTGTTCGCGTACAGGCGTTACAGGTGGAGCTTCATGTGGTTCGGCGTCGGCGGCGCGGCCGGGCTCGCCGCCGTATACGGTCCGTTCCTCTTCGACGAGGTGTCGTTCCGCGGCCTTTGCGCCGCGCAGTCCTACCATGCCATGAGGGGGGGCTTCTCCCCGGTGTTCGTCGTCGGCAGCCTCAGCAGGCTCGTGCGGTGGTACCTCCCGCTTTTCATCGTCCTCGGGCTCGCGCTGTTCCTTTTCCGCCCGCCGCGCGGGGACGCACCGGAGACCGCGGTCCGCAGATTCGCGGTGAGGCTTGTCCTCTCGGGGTTCTGCGCCGTGTTCGCCGTGCAGATGCTCGCGCCGTTCCCGTACGAGGACTACCAGGTCCCCGTCATGGGGCTGCTCGCGGTCGCCGCCGTTGTCTCGGTCCTGTCCTTCGGGCGGCCAGGCGAGGCGCCGGTGTCGGAGCGCGCGTTCCTGCTGCTGACGCTCGGACTTTCCTTCGCGTCGTCGTTCGGCTCGCCGCTTCTGGAGAAGTGGACCGTCAACGGGCAGGACCGCCTCTGGCCGCTGAAGAAGGACAAGTGCGAGCTTGCGCAGCTCCGCGAGGCGGCGAGGGTGATAGAGGCCCTCGACCCGGGCGGCGACACGCTTCTCACCCAGGACCTGTACCTAGCCATAGAGACTGGACGCAGGGTCCCGGACGGACTGGAGATGGGGCCGTTCAGCGTTCTTTCGGACAAGGAGTGGCGCGAGCTGCTCTCCTCGGCGCCGTGCCCGGTAGCGGCGCTCTCCGGCTACACCTTCGCGGTGAACCCGCCTGTGTGCGACGAGCGTCCCTTTGCAGACCAGATGGCCTATTGGCGGATACTGCAGGGCAGGTACGAGCGCGCCGCTGTCGTGCCCGATTTCGGGCAGAACGCGACGACGCTGGTGCTGCTGCGGCGCAGGGCGGAGGCTCCGGCGCCCTTGGAGGAGGATTCCGGGAAGTGACGGCGCAGGAGATACGGGATGAGATAATCAGGGTCGCGTCGGCGAACGGCGGCCATCTCGCCTCGTCGCTCGGGGCGGTGGAGCTGTCGATGGCGCTAGCCAAGGTGTTCGATCCTGAGAAGGACCGCGTCGTGTTCGACGTCGGGCACCAGGCATATGCGTGGAAGATTCTGACCGGGCGGGCCGACCGCTTCGGGACGCTGCGCCGACTAGGCGGGATCTCCGGGTTCCCGAGCCCCGCCGAGTCGCCGTGCGACGCCGCCGTCGCCGGGCACGCCGGGGTCGCTCTTTCCGTTGCCGAGGGCATGGCCGCCGCGCGCGACCGACGCGGTTCCGGCGAGCATGTCGTCGCCGTGGTCGGCGACTCCTCGCTCGTCAACGGCACAAGCTTCGAGGCCCTGAACAACTGCGTCGCCGCCACGTCGAAGGTCATCCTGGTCCTGAACGACAACGGAATGAGCATATCGAAGCCGACCGGGAGCTTCTCGCGCTTCCTCGGCAGGCTGATCTCCGGCGTCCGCTACAACCGCGTCAAGGCGGCCGCCGAAAAGGCCGGGCACGCCATGAAGCTCACGTTCCTGCGCGGGATGTACCACGGGCTCGAGACGCGGCTGAAGTCCCTGTTCCTTGGGAGCCGCTATTTCGAGCAGTTCGGGCTAAGGTACATTGGCCCAGTGGACGGACATGACCTGAAGGCGCTCGAGGATGCGCTCACGGTGGCGAAGGAGGACAAGCGCAGCGTCATAGTCCACGTCGTCACGAAGAAGGGCAGGGGCTTTCCGCCGGCGGAGAGGAACCCGACAAAATGGCACGGCGTGGGGCCTTTCCGCATCGAGGGGCATCATTGGGAGAGCCCGTCGTCCGCGCCCGGCGTTTCATGGAGCGACGCCTTCGGGGCCGCGCTTTGCGGCCTCGCCGAAAGGGACGGCCGCGTCGTCGCCCTTACGGCTGGCATGACGGACGGAACGGGGCTGGGGGAGTTCGCGAGGCGGTTCCCGGACAGGTTCTTCGACGTCGGCATATCCGAGGGCCACATGGTCGCGTTTGCGGCGGGCCTCGCTGCAGGCGGATACCGCCCGTTCGTGGCCGTCTACTCGACGTTCCTGCAGAGGGCTGTCGACCAGGTGATGCACGACGTGTGCATATCCAGGCTGCCCGTCGTCTTCTGCGTGGACCGCGCCGGAGTCGTCGGCGCGGACGGCGCAACGCACCAGGGGGTCTTCGACATCGCCATGCTGCGTCCGCTGCCGAATCTTGCCATTTGCCAGCCAAAGGACGCGGAGGACCTCGGGGCGCTCCTGGACGAGGCCCTCGCTCGCGGGACGCCCACGGTGGTGCGCTATCCGCGTGGGACCGCGCCCGGGCGGATTGCGGACGCTGCGGCGGCCTCGGCGCCGACCGTCGCGGTCTGGGCGACTGGCGACTGGTACGCCAAGGCGCGCGAGGTCGCGGACGCGGTGGGCGGCGTCGCCGTCCATGCGAGGTACCTCAAGCCGTTCGACGCAGACCTCCTGGCGCGCCAGCGGGCGGCCGGCATGAGGATCGTGAGCCTCGAGAACGGATGCGTCTCCGGCGGGTTCGGGGAGTCGATCGGCGCGGACCTCAGGTTCGGATGGCCGGATGAGTTCATACCGCACGGTTCGCAGCCGGAGCTCGAGCGAATGTTCGGGCTGGACTCGCAGTCCGTCGCGGCGAAGATACTGGCGTCCGCGCAGGCCGGCGCGGGCGGGCAGTCGGGCAAACAGGCAAGATAGGACGGAGTGACATGGCTCAAATGCATGGGATAGCGGGCGAGTGGGCCCGGGTAAAGGGCACGGTGGCCGGGCTATGGCCTGTGTTCCTCGGGGTGTTCGCGGGGGGATTCGCCGTCGCGATGGCGGTCTTTGCGTCGTTTAGCTGGGGCGTCGCGCTTCTCGCGGCGTCGCTGGTTGCGATCGGCGCGAGCCTCGTCATGGGGCTTCGACGCATCGAGAGGTTCTACATCGGCGCAAGGGGGGAGGAGCGCGTCTCGCGGATACTCTCCGAGCTTCCCGACAGGTACCATGTCTTCAACAACTTCGTCGCATGCGGGACTCACGTGGACCACGTGGTCGTCGGGCCGGCCGGGGTGTTCGCCGTCGAGACGAAGTTCTGGCGCGGCAAGGTCACGATAGAGGAGGGGCACGTCCTGGTGGACGGGCAGCTGCCGAGCAGACCCCCGCTTGCGCAGGTGCTGCGCGAGGCCGCGCGCGTAAAGACGGCCCTCGCGAAGGCAGGCTGGAGCGGCATGGTGACGCCCGTCCTAGCCTTCGCGTCCAACACGTTCCAGGCGCACATCGCCGAGCTCCACGGGGTAGTGGTGCTCAACGCAAGCGAGATAGGCCGCAGCTTTGCGACGGAGCGCGTCGTCATCCCGCCTTCGGAACTTGAGCGGCTCGTCAGCCTTATGGAGATGAATTCATGAATACTATATACAGAACGGCGCTGGCCGTGGCTTTGACATCGGCGTGCCACGCCGCCGAACCACAGAATGACGAACCTTCCTCCGGCTCTGTGCAGCCGAGGGAGTACTACGGCCGCGTCGCGCTGCGCGTCGCGGGCATGCTGCAGCGCTACCACGTCCTGCAGCAGCCGCTCGACGACGAGATCTCCAGGCGGGCATGGACGAACCTCGTCACGTACTACGACTTCGACCACTCCGTATTCCTCAAGTCCGACCTCGAGCGCCTGTCCGCGCACGAGCTCACGATAGACGACGAGCTTAAGGCGGGGGACGTGAGCTTTGGGTACGACATATACCGCCTCTACTGCGAGCGCCTCCGCGAGCGGATAGACTTCGTGACGAACCTGCTGGCCAAGGCAGAGTGGGACTTCTCGACAAACGAGACGTACCGCGTCAAGCGCAAGGACGCGCCGTGGCCCGGGACGCGCGAAGAGGCCGAAGACCACTGGCGCAGGCGGATCAAGAACGAGGTCCTTGCGCAGACCCTCTCCAGGGAGCTGGACGCCGAGAAGGCGGACGGCGGCGACGACGGCCCCGGCGGCGAAGATGACGGCGGCGAAGGGCAGGAGGCCGGGGGCGAAGACAAGCCTTCCGAAGGGGAAGACGAGCCCGATGGCCCCGCCCCTACGATCGAGGAGAACCTGGTGAAGAAGTACCGCCAGTACTACATGTCCCTGTCCGAGCCTGACGAGGAAAGCGTCCTCCAGTACTACCTTTCCGCCGTGTGCCGGGCATACGACCCGCATACCGACTACATGTCTCCGATGGCCAAGGACGACTTCGACATGGACATGAACCTCACGCTGTGCGGCGTCGGCGCGGTGCTGTCGATGGACGACGGCGCGCTCAAGATCGCGGAGGTCATGCCTGGCGGTCCGATGGACGTGGACGGGCGCATCAAGGCTGGTGACAAGATCGTCGGCGTCAAGCAGGAGGACGGCGAGATGGAGGACATCATGTGGCAGCCCATGAGGAAGACCATCCACAAGATCCGCGGCAGGAAGGGCACCCGGGTGACGCTCGACATAATCCCGCGCAAGGACCCGACGGGCACGGCGCACAGGCTGATCGAGCTCGTCAGGGACGAGATCAAGCTGGACGAGCAGGCCGCGACCGGGCATGTCGAGCGCGTGGAGGCGGACGGCGCGTCCGTCAAGGTCGGATACGTCTACCTGCCTGGCTTCTACGGGACGATGGACAAGCGCCCGGGAGACGAGGGCTACCTCAGCTGCGCCGCGGACGTCGGCCGGTATGTCGCGGACTTCAACGCCGAGGAGGTCGACGGGATGATACTCGACCTAAGGGGCGACGGAGGCGGAAGCCTCAAGGAGGCCGTCGCCCTGTCCGCGCTGTTCGTCGCGAGCGGCCCCGTAGTCGTCATCCGCGACACGCGCACCGCGATGCCGCTGCCGATCCCGCGCGGGAACCCGGTCGCCTTCAGGAAGCCCCTCGTCGTCCTCATCGACCGCGCCAGCGCGAGCGCCTCCGAGATCGTCGCCGGCCACCTGAAGGACGTCGGCCGCGCGGTGGTGCTGGGCGACGCGAGGTCGCACGGCAAGGGCACGGTCCAGTCCGTGATGGGCCTGGGCCCGGAGAAGTACGGCTCGATGAAGATAACGACGGCGCGCTTCTACCGCGTCAACGGACGCTCCACCCAGGTCAAGGGCGTGGAGTCGGACATACACCTGCCGTCGTTCCTCGACACGCTCGACATAGGCGAGGACAAGCTTCCGAACGCGCTGCCGTTCACTAAGATACGGGGCATGACATACAAGACGGTCTGGAACATGGACAGCTACGTCGAACGGCTGGCGGAGCTCTCCCGCGCGCGCACCGAGAGCGACCCGAAGTTCGTGAAGCACGTTGCGAACGTCGCGGCGTCCAAGGTGATATTCGACCGCGAGGAGGTCCCCCTCGAGCGCGAGGCTCGCAAGGCCATGATGCGCGCGGACAGGGCGGTCAGCGACAGGGACGAGGACGACGAGGACGAGGAAAAGCCGGCGCGCAGGCGCGGCAGGCGGCAGAACCGCGACGACCTGGTCCTGCAGGAGGCGTACAGGGTCATGGCCGACCTCGTGCGGCTGAACGCCGGGGCAGAGCTGCCCCCGGCCGCCGTGGACTGGTACAACGCCATACTCGGGTTCTGACGCGACAGAAGGGAGGTTCCGCATGAACACGGTCAAGTTCACCAAGATGCACGGCGCGGGCAACGACTTCATCCTGATAGACGATAGGGAGGGGCGCTTCCCCATAGACGACCACCGCGGGATCGCCGCCATGGCGACCCGGCCCGACGGCATCGGCTGCGAGGGGGTGATAGTCCTGCAGAGCTCAAGTGACGCGGACTTCGGCATGCGGTTCTTCAACCCGGACGGAACGGAGGCCGACCTGTGCGGGAACGGCTCGCGGTGCGTCGCGGCGTTTGCGCTGGAGATCGGCGCCGCGAAATCCCCGAGGATGCGGTTCGAGACCGCCGCCGGGATGATCGAGGCCGAGGTCCTCGGCGAGTCCCAGGTAAAGGTGTGGATGCCGCCGCCGAGGGACTTCGGGGACGATTTCGTGGTGGCCGGGGTCCCCCACAAGATCGTGCCCGTGGAGAACCTGTCGCGCACGGACGTCGAGGGCGAGGGCCGCAGGATACGCATGAGCGCCGACTTCGCCCCAGACGGGACCAACGTGGACTTCGTCCTGTACCGCAAGCCCAACCGCGTGCATGTGCGCACCTACGAGCGTGGGGTCGAGGCGGAGACCGGCGCGTGCGGCACGGGCGCCGTCGCGTCCGCCGTCATCGGCGTGCAGGACTACGGGCTGGAGTTCCCCGTCCACGTAAGCACTGTGCAGGGATACGAGCTCGTCGTCGACGGGGAGTACGACGGAGAGCGCTTTTCGTCCGTCACGCTCGCGGGCCCAGTCAAGAAGGTGTTCGAGGGGCAGATCGACTGGGACGCACTCGACGCCGTGTCGGAATAGGCCCGCGCCCGGCATCTGCTTCAACTCACTACATTGGACCAAGAATATGTTTGAAGGAACGGTTTTCGGAAGACTCGACCAGAAGCTGCGGCAGGCTGTGGCTGACGCCGGATACAAGACGCCTACGCCGATCCAGGCGCAGGCCATGCCGTATCTCCTGGACGGACGCGACCTGATAGGCTGCGCGCAGACCGGCACGGGCAAGACCGCCGCGTTCATGCTCCCCATCCTCGACCACCTCGTCCGCATCAGGCGCCCGCGCCGCATCGGGCATCCGCGCGCGCTCGTCCTGTCGCCTACACGCGAGCTGGCGGCGCAGACGGCGGAGAACGTCAAGGCGTACTCGAAGTACACGAACCTCCCGTTCGCCTGCGTCTTCGGTGGCGTGAGCCAGTTCGGACAGGTCAAGGACATAAAGAGGGGCGCGGAAACGGTCGTCGCGTGCCCGGGGCGTCTGATCGACCTGATGTCGCAGGGCATCATCTACCTCGACCAGGTCGAGTGCTTCGTGCTGGACGAGGCGGACAGGATGCTGGACATGGGGTTCCTCCCGGACATAAAGCGCATCATGTCCAAGCTACCCAGGGCGCGCCAGTCTCTGTTCTTCTCCGCGACGATGCCTCCGCCGGTGCGCAAGCTCGCTGCGGAGCTGGTGACCGACCCGGCGGAGGTTACGATCGCGCCAGAGGCGCCGACGGTGGACAGGATAAACCAGAAGGTCATGTTCGTCGAAAAGCCGCAGAAGGACGCGCTGCTCATCCACCTCGTCGAGACGCATCCTGAATGGACCAAGGTAATCGTCTTCACAAAGATGCGCCATGGCGCGGACCGCGTCAACAAAAAGCTCATGCGTGCCGGTATATCCTGCGCCGCAATACACTCCGACAAGACGCAGAACCAGCGGACGAGGGCTCTGGACGGGTTCCGCAAGGGGACCGTCCGCGTGCTGGTCGCGACAGACATAGCAAGCCGCGGCATCGACGTCCCGGACGTCTCCTGCGTCGTGAACATGGAGCTTCCGCTCGAGACCGAGAGCTACGTCCACCGCATAGGGCGTACCGCGCGCGCTGGCGAGTCGGGCGCGGCGATAAGCTTTGTGACCTCGGCTGAGAGGGGCCAGCTCAAGGCGGTGGAGCGGTTCATACGCAAGTCCATCCCAGTCGACCGCGACCATCCGTTCCACAGCGACGAGGCCGACGTGCGCAGCGGCAAGTCCGGGGAGGGCCTGCCGACCGCACCCTGGGTCCATCCCGCAAACCGCGGCAAGAAGGACCGCCGGCGCAACGGGCGAAAGTCCTTCAAGGGGCGCCGCCAGCCGGACTTCGGGCAGAAGGACCGGACATAGGACCGGGCCTCGCGCCGCATGTGCCACAATTGTACAATATAAGAAATGGCAGTTTCACTTGAGTACGAGACGGAGCTTGGCGGAGTCGTCGCTGGCGTAGACGAGGCGGGGCGGGGCCCACTGGCCGGCGGCGTCTTCGCCGCCGCGGTGCATGTTCCGCCGGGCCTGGCCTCGGAACTGCTTGCCGGCGCGTGGAGCGGCGTAAACGACTCAAAGCGGCTTTCGGAGAAGCGGCGGGAGGCGCTGGCCGGGGTCATCAAGTCGACCCCGGGGTGCGTCTGGGCGGTCGCGAGCGCGAGCCCTGCGGAAATCGACAGGCTGAACATCCTGAACGCGACCCACCTCGCAATGCGCCGCGCCCTGGAGCGCGTGTGCGAAAAAGTGCCGGGGCTCTGCGCTCTTGTCGACGGGCTACCCGTAAAAGGCCTGCCGTGTCCGTCCAGGAGCCTGGTCAAGGGAGACGCCAAGTCTCTGCTGGTGGCCGCCGCGTCGATCCTCGCCAAGACTTCGCGCGACGCGGACTGCATGCGGCTCGACGCGGAGTATCCTGGCTATGGTTTCGCAAAGCACAAGGGCTACCCGACGAAGGCGCACCTCGCCGCGCTCGAGAAGCTTGGCCCGACGCCGGAGCACCGCCGCAGCTTCGGGCCGGTCGCGCAGGCGACGCTGGGACTGTAGGCGGACGGGGAATCGTCGGCGGAGCGAATCGAAGGGGCAAAGACATGAGATGCAAGGTGATGGGAATCGTGAACGTGACGCCGGACTCGTTCTCCGACGGCGGCAAGTTCTTCGCGCCCGAAGAGGCCGTCCGCCGCGCCAGGAACATGGTCGAGGACGGCGCGGACTTCGTGGATCTCGGCGGAGAGTCGACTCGTCCGGGCGCGACGCCGATCGGCTGGGAGACGGAGTGGTCGCGGATCGAGCCGGTCCTTTCCGAGCTGTGCAGGCTCAAGTCGTCCGGAGCCGCCGGGTTCTCCGGCGTCGGGCTTTCCGTGGACACATACCATCCTGAGACGGCGAAGAAGGCCCTTGCGCTCGGCGCGGACGTCGTGAACTGCGTGTATGCGGAGCCTGTGGAGGAGATGGCGCGCCTGTGCGCCGATGCAGGTGCGGCCCTCGTCGCTCCGGCCGGATGCCGTGCGGACCTCCGTCCGATCCTTCCTCCCGACGCCCTGCTTCTGGACCCGATGATCGGCTTCGGGACGACCAGGGAAGAGGACCTCGCGCTGATCAGGTCCGTCCCCGCTCTCGCGAAGGAGGGGCGCGTCCTCGTCGGCGCCAGCCGCAAGCGTATCGTGAAGAAGCTGACTGGCGAGAAGCTGACGGGGAAGAACCTCGGCGGCAACCTCGGCATAGCAGTATGGTGCGCGATGAACGGCGCGTCCGTCGTCCGCGTCCATGACGTCAAGGAGACCGTTCAGGCGCTCAAGGTGGTCGAGGCTCTCGAGGGCGAGTGATGGAGTTCGTCGCCATAGACTTCGAGACGACCGGATACGAGGACGGCGGCGACAACGAGCCTTGGCAGCTCGGCGCGGCCGTCGTCAGGGACATGCAGATCGTCGAGACGCGCGAGTGGTTCTTTGGCACGGCCATGACCCCGGATTTCGAGCCGATGATGGCGCAGTGGGACGACTTCTATCCTGTCCTTGCGGGCCGGAGGCTCGTAGCTCACAACATCGCCTGCGAGAAGACGATACTGACGCGCGTTGCGCCGCTCACGAAGTGGGGCCCGTGGGTCGATACGCTCCGCCTCGCCAAGGCGAGGTACCCGAAGCTTCCGAGCTACAGGCTCGGCGACCTCTGCGAGATGTTCGGGTGCGTCCCGCAGATCGACGGCCGTACCTGGCACGACGGGCTATATGATGCGGTTGCGTGCGCAGAACTCGCAATGAGGCTTACGTCGTGAAGAAACTCGCGATGCTTTTCTGGGAGATGTTCAAGATCGCGCTCTGCGTGGTCGGCGGCGGCTTTGCCATCATCGCCGCGGCGGACGAGGTGTTCTCGAAGAAGCTCAAGGTGACGGAGGAGGGGGAGGTCGTCGAGCATCTGCCGCTATTCCAGATGGTGCCGGGAATAATCGCCGGGAACACTGCGGTCTACGTCGGTCGCAAGGTCGCCGGCGTGCCGGGCGCGGTTGCCGCGCTCGTCGGGGTGTTTCTGCCAAGCGTGATTGTGTTCTCCGCGGTTTCGGCGGGATACGCTCTCATTCCGCTTGGCGACGAATATCTGTCCGCGGCGTTCCTTGGCCTGCGCGCCGCGCTGGCCGGCGTCATCGCGGCCATGGTCGCGCGGTCGTGGCGGAAGAGCGTGGACTCAGCGTACGCCGCGTGCGTGCTCGTGCTCGCGCTCGTCGCGATAGGCCCGCTTGCGCTGAACCCCGCGTTCGTCGTCGCGTCTGCGGCGGCGTTTGGAGTCGTTGCGAAGCTCTCGGAACCGCGTTCTGGCGAGGGCGGCGCGAAGACGCGCGTCTTCATGTCTTCGTTTTGGGCGGTCCCGCTCATATTCCTAAAGTACGGCGCGATAGCGTTCGGCGGCGGATACGTCCTCGTCCCGGTGTACATCGGGGATTTCGTGGGCGGGGCTGCGCCTTATCTGCAGCTCGCCGAGAGGGAGTTCGCGGACGTGATGGCGCTGACCCAGATGACGCCCGGCCCAATTGCCGTGAACTGCGCGACGTTCTTCGGCTACAGGATGGGGCTGGCGGATTTCGGCAGCGCAGCGGCGGGACTCGGCTATGCGTTCGCGGCGACCCTGTGTCTGCTTGTCCCCGGCGCGTTGCTGCTGTACCTCGCCCTCGGTTCGATCGAACGCTTCAAGACTAACAGGGTCGTGCAGGGCGTGCTATTCGGGGTGAAGCCCGTGACCATCGCCATGATGCTCAACGCGTTGTGGGCGTTTGCTTCAATGAGCGTGTGGACGCGCGGCGAAGACGGCGGCGTTGCGTGGCACCCCGTAGCCGCGGTGCTTGTGGCGTTCTCTGCCTGGGCGGTGCTTTCAAAGAGGCTTGGCGTGGTCAAGACTATATTCCTGTGTGCGTTCGCGGCAGTCGCGGCGCACTGTGCGGCGAGGTTTTTCGGATGATGGGCGCGTCAAAGGCGAAGGGGATCCTGTGCATCGTCGCGAGTGCGTTTGGCTTTGCGCTGATGGCGATGTTCGTGCGGCTTTGCGACGACTACGGAGGCCCCGTTTCAAGCTTCCAGAAGAGCTTCTTCCGGAACGTCATTGCGCTGGCGATAGCGGCGGCCGTGTTCTGGCGGGAGCGCAGCTCCGGTGCGACATGCGCCGGGGACGCCCCGGCGAGGCTTTCCGCGAAGGCCTGGGCGCTGCTTCTCGGCAGGTCCCTGGCCGGATGCATCGGCATCTTCGGCAACTTCTACGCGCTATCGAAGATCCCGATAGGCGAGGCTATGGCCCTCAACAAGACGGCGCCGTTCTTCACGGTCCTCTTTTCGTGGCTGTTCCTCGGCGAGAAGGCTGGCTGGCGGAGGTTCCTCTGCATCGCCGTCGCGTTCTCGGGCGTTCTGCTTGTGATGAAGCCAGGCTTCCGCGGGACCGAGACCTTCGCCGCGCTGTGCGCCCTGACTGGCGGGCTGGGCGCCGGGATTGCGTACACGTGCGTGCGCGAACTGGGGCTGCTGAGGGTCAACGGCGCGTTCATTGTCCTGTTCTTCAGCGCCTTCTCGTGTGCGGCGTCGCTCCCGTTCATGGCGGGCGGGGCGGACCCGATGACGTGGCGGCAGGTCCTTATAATGCTCGGCGCGGGATGCGGCGCGGCGATCGGGCAGTTCGGCGTGACTGCGGCGTACCGCTTCGCGCCCCCGCGCGAGATAGCCGTGTACGACTATACGAACGTGATCTTCACTGCGGCGTTCGGGTTTCTGCTGTTCGGACAGGTCACCGACCTTCTTTCAGTCGTCGGTTTCGCGGCCATCGTCGTCGCGGCCCTGTGGACGCTCCGCTAGGTCCGCAGGGCGTGTCCGTCCAACTTCCGTTCGCCACACGCGCGGAGGATTTGGTATAATATGCGGCATGAAACTTTCCAGCGATAAGCTCAAGCTGGCGGCGGACACGGTCCGCTGCCTCTGCGCGGACATGGTCGACAAGGCTAACTCGGGGCATCCCGGCGCGCCTCTCGGCATGGCCGATCTCGCGGTGTCCCTTTGGCTCAAGTTCCTCAACGTCGCCCCGCAGGACTCCAAGTGGCCGGGCCGCGACAGGCTCGTGTTCTCCGGCGGCCACGCAAGCCCGCTTCTCTATGCGCTCGACCATCTCGCCGGTGTCGGCGGCCTGAAGATGGAGGAGCTCATGTCCTTCCGCCAGCTCGGCTCGCGCTGCGCGGGGCATCCCGAGCGCGGCCTCATGCCCGGCGTCGAGGTAACCACCGGCCCGCTCGGACAGGGCATCGCGATGGGCGTCGGACTTGCGCTAGCCGCCAAGAAGGCGAAGGTCGCCAACAAGACGTGGGTGTTCTGCGGCGACGGCGACATGGAGGAGGGGATCTCCCACGAGGCGTGCAGCTGGGCCGGCGCGATGAAGCTCGACGGGCTGATCCTCGTGTACGACTCGAACGGAATCACCATCGAGGGCTCGACGGCCCTGGCGATGTCGGACGACGTGAAGCGCCGTTTCGAGGCATACGGGTGGAAGGTGTACACGTGCGACGGACACGACTTCGACGCCATCGACAGGACGTACCGCCGCGCGATGAAGACCGTCGGCGCGCCTGTGCTGATCGTCGCGACGACGCACATCGGACAGGGCGCGCCCACCAAGCACGACTCCGCCTCCTGCCACGGCGCGCCGCTGGGCGCGGAGGAGACCAGGGGGCTCAAGGCGGCCCTCGGCTTCGACCCGGAGAAGAGCTTCTACGTCCCGGAAGAGGTATACGGAATGTTCGCGGAGCGTGCGGCGGCCATGAACCGCCTCGCGAAGCGCTGGCGCCGCCAGAACCCCGCGATCACCTGCGAGACCGCGGAGCCTGACTACATGAAGCTCGTCGAGGCGCTCCCCAAGTTCGAGGCCGGCGCCTCGGTCGCGACGCGGAGCGCCTGCGGGGAGGTGCTGAACGCGATCGCCGCAGCCGTCCCCAGGCTGGTCGGCGGATCCGCAGACCTCGGCCCTAGCAACAAGACTTATCTGAAGGGGCTGGGCGACGTCGCTCCGGGTGCGTTCGAGGGACGCAACATCCACTACGGAATACGCGAGCTCGCGATGACCGCGATGGCTAACGGCATCACAGCGTTCGGCGGATTCCGCGGCTACGGCGCGACGTTCTTCGTTTTCAGCGACTACGTCCGCCCGGCGCTTCGCATCGCAGCCCTCATGAAGCTGCCGACGCTCCTGTTCTTCTCGCACGACAGCTTCTACGTCGGCGAGGACGGCCCGACGCACGAGCCCGTCGAGCAGCTTGCGGCGCTCAGGACCATGCCCGGCGTGGTGTCCTTCCGCCCGGCCGACGCGACGGAGACCGCCTATGCGATCGTCGAGATGCTCATGAACGTCAAGGGTCCGACGTGCCTGCTCACCACGCGGCAGAACGTGCCGGTCCTTCAGGGCGTCCGGCACGAGGGCGTCGCGAAGGGCGCGTACTCGATTTTCGAGAGCGGGCCGCAGGGCGGCGACACCGTGCTCTTCATCGCGTCCGGCTCCGAGGTCTCGCTTTCCATCGACGCGGCGAAGGCGCTGGCGGCGGAGGGTCGGAGCGTCCGCGTCGTCTCGATGCCGTCGATGGAGCTCTTCCTCTCCCAGAAGTGCGACTACCGCGAGTCGGTGGTCCCTGAGTTCATGAAGCGGCGTGTCATCGTCGAGGCGGGCGTCCGCTTCGGCTGGGACAGGTTCCGCCTTGACCACAAGACGACCCGCTTCGTGACGATGGACCGCTTCGGCGAGTCCGCGCCCTACAAGGTCCTCGCCAAGGAGTTCGGCTTCACGGCAGAGAACGTCCTCAGGGCTGCGAAGGAAATCGCATAGTCAGACCACAAAAAAAGGTACACAGCCATGTGGAACATGCCAGCAGAGACGATGAGCCGCGACGAACTGTCGGAGGTCCAGATAAAGGGGCTGCAGAAGACGCTTCGCCGAGTCTGGGACAACGAGTTCTACCGCAATCGCCTGAAGCGCGGCGGGCTCTCGTCGCCGGAAGACGTGAAGTCGCTCGACGACCTCTCGAAGCTGCCGTTCCTGACCAAGGACGACTTCCGCGACGCGTATCCGCTGAAGATGAACTGCGTAGACCGCCGCGAACTGCTGGAGTTCCACCAGTCTTCGGGCTCCACCGGGACGCCGGTCGTCATGGCCTACACCAAGAACGACCTGCTGCAGTGGGCTGAGTGCATGGCCAGGTGCTTCTCGATGGCGGGGCTCGAAAAGGGCGATGCCTTCCAGATCATGCCGACATTCGGGCTTTTCAACGGCGGATTCGGCTGCTACCACGGCTGCCGCAAGGCGCATCTCTTCTGCGTGCCCGCGTCGAGCGGCAACACGGAGCGCCAGATCAAGCTCATGCGCGACTTCAAGGTCAAGGGCTTCTGCTCCGTGGTCAGCTACGTCCCGCGCATCATAGAGAAGCTGGACGCGGATCCCACCGGCGACCACGACATCCCGTCGCTTAAGGTCGGTATATTCGGTTCGGAGACGTTCTCGGACGAGATGCGCCGCCGCATCGAGAAGCGCCTGCACATCGAGTGCTTTGACATCTACGGCATGACGGAGACGGGCGGCATCGGCACGACAGGGCAGGACTGCAAGTGCCACTGCGGCATCCACGTCTGGGAGGACCAGTACCTGACGGAGATTATCGACCCGGCGACGGGCGAAGTCCTGCCTGACGGGGAGTTCGGCGAGATAGTCTTCACCTCGCTCACGCGCGAGGCCATGCCTATCATCCGCTACCGGACGCACGACATAACGCGCATAATCTCGCGCGAGAAGTGCGCATGCGGACGCACGTCGCTCAGGATCGACCGCATCACCGGCAGGACGGACGACATGCTCATCGTCAAGGGCGTCAACTTCTATCCGCGCCAGGTCGAGCAGGCGCTCATGGAGATTCCCGGGGTAAAGGACGAGTTCCAGATAATCCTCGAGGAGCGCCACGGCATGACGGACGTCACGATCAACGTCGAGGCGGAGCCCGGCGTGACCGGCCATACGGTCGCCAAGCACCTCCGCGAGAGGCTTGGTTTCCTGCCGAAGGGCGACGTGTTCCCGGTCGGCGCGCTTCCCCGGAACGAGGGCAAGGCCAAGCGCGTGATTCGCAGAAAGATCGACTGATTGAACATGACGCTTGGCCGCAGAGATTTCATTTCTTCGCTCGGGGGGCTTGTGGCCGTCTCGGCGTTGCCGTCCTTTGCGGCGGACGACCCCTCCGTGTTCCCATCCCGCGGGGTGTATGAACGCCTTGTGCTGGCCTACCAGCGCATCGACGCCGGGGCGACGGCGCCTTTCTCCATACTGCACATTTCGGACACGCATCTATCCTCTGCATATCCCGGCGAGGCGGATGCCGATGGGAAGCTGAAGTCGATGACGCAGCGCACGAAGACCTTTGGCGGCAGGCAGGAGGAGGCTCTTCGCGACTCGCTTTCCTGGGCGAAGGGCAATGTCGACTACGTGCTCCACACGGGCGATCTCATCGACTGGCAGAGCGACGCCAATTTCGATTTGGTCAAGAAGTACTACGGCGATGCGATGTTCGGGCCGATGGGCAACCACGAGTTCTACACGTACCTGCCTGGCGAGAAGCACACCTGGCAGGAGCCGTTCAAGGAGCGCAGCTGGAATCTGCTGAAGGCGGCGTATCCTGTTGATCCACGTTTTTCGTCAAAGGTCGTCAACGGCGTCAATTTCGTCTGCATGGACGACGTGTTCGGGACCGTCCAGCCGGATCAGGTTGAGCGGTTCCATGCCGAGGTGAAGAAGGGCATGCCTATAGTGCTGTGCATGCACGTGCCGTTCTTTACGGATTTCATCTGGCAGACTCATGAACGGTATTGGCGGAATACCGGAAAGCATTTCACGTCTGCGGCGATTCCAGAAGCGCGTGGCGACTTCAAGCGTCAGCGCGAAGACGCTGTGACTCGCGGCTTCATCGGCTATTTGAGGGGTGAAAGGCTCCTGAAGGGCATACTTGTCGGGCATCTGCACATCACAGTCCAGGAAAGGTTTTCGCCCACGGCGGTGCAATACGTAGTCGGCGGCAACTTCATGTTCCACGGGCAGGAGATACTCTTCACCTGAAATGGCAGCACGGACGATTAGCTCAGTTGGTTAGAGCAGGACCTTTACACGGTCAAGGTCGGGGGTTCGAGTCCCTCATCGTCCACCAATTTAAGTTTGGCGCTTCAGCTGACGGTTAGCAGCTCGTCCCAGCGGGTCGAGGCGCGTTTCGAGAGCTTGCCGCGTTTCATCCTCCACGACTTGTCGCCAATGCCCTCGGAAGCGGAGAACACCTTGCCTTTGCCGTATCGGGCGTTGATCGCGTCGATTGCCTTGTAGAGTGGCGACGCTTCTAATGCTTTTGGCGGGGCGAACAAATCCATTTGGCGGGCTGAGCCGACTTTCTCCAGCCCGAAGAACACGACGCCGGTCTTGCGGTAGCGCGTCCCGGGCAGGAAGAGCGCAGGCACTTCGGGGCGGATTGCGTTGAGCATTGCGTTAGTCGCATCGGTAGGCTCCGGGAACATGACCGTCCGCACGATGCAGTCTCCGCCACCCCCTGAGCGGAATATCTGCGCGTAGATGTTGCAGCCGGATGCGAGCATGTCGTGCTTGCGGAGTTTCGTCGCGGCTTGCGCCGTGAACGAGGCGAGAGACTCGGAGATGCCGTCGAGCGTCGTCACCGGCTCGCCGAATGAGCGCGAACACGACACGCTGTCAGGGTCTGCGTCGTAGTCCCTGTCCTCGCTGCACGGCTTGCCGCGAAGTTCGGTCGCGGTGCGGAGAAGCACCACGCCGCCGACTGAGCGGATTACGTCGTCGCTTGCGTCCCTAAGGTCTTTCGCCGTAAATATCTGCTCCGCCCGGAGTTTCCTCGAGAGTCTGCGTCCGACGCCCCACACCTCGTCGGCAGGAAGCGACGCAAGGATTTCCGTCGGATCGTCGGGCATCAGGAAAACGCCGTCCGGTTGCTTTTTGCCGATGTGGTTGGCGATCTTGGCAAGCGTCTTTGTCGGTGCGAAGCCCACGCCGCACGGGATGCCGACCCAGCGGAGAATCTTTGCGCGGAGGCGCTTGCCGTATTCGACGAGGCCGATGCCGTTGCCCATAGGCGGATAGATGAACGCCTCGTCGATGGAATACTGCTCGACGTCAAGCGCCTCGTCGCGGAGAATCGAGATTATGCGCCGCGACATGTCGCCGTAGAGCTCGTAGTTCGAGGAGCAGAAGTCCAGCTCGCCAGACTTCTCGCGGTTCCTGAGCTGGTAGTACGGCGTCCCCATTGCGATGCCGAGCTCCCTGAACTCGTTGGAGCGCGAGACACAGCATCCGTCGTTGTTGGAGAGGACTGCGACGGGACGCCCCACGAGGCGGCGGTTGAAGACGCGCTCGCAGCTGACGAAGAAGTTGTTTCCGTCGACGAGTCCGATCATGGTCAGAAGCGGTGTATGCAGGCGGTCACCTTGCCGAAGTAGTCGAGCTGCTGGCCCCTGCGCATGTACATTACGGGAAAGTCGGGATTGGCGGGTTCGAGACGAACGCCGTCCTTGTCGCGGCGATAGGTCTTTACGGTGAAGTCGCCGTCGACGCATGCGATTATGACGTCGCCGCTTGCCGGGCGGAGCGAGCGGTCGACGACAAGCAGGTCGCCGTCGTGGATTCCCTCGCCGATCATCGATTCGCCCTTGACGCGCACGAAGAACGTGGCGGCCGGACGTTTGACCAGCAGGGCATTCAGGTCGAGAGGCGTTTCCTGGTACTGCTCCGCCGGCGAGGGAAACCCCGCGACCACGGAGCCGGATACTTTTGCGTTCTTGCTCATGCCATTTGATCCAACAGTTTGTTAAGTCGTGTTTTGAGCCGTTCCAGCTCGTCCCAATCCTTCTGTTGCTCAGCGTAGGCCATCAGCTCGGCACTCGCTTCGCTCGGCGTGTTCGCTTCCCTATGGGTCGCGAACCCCCGCAAGGGGCGGTTAGCCTCAAGGCGACGTATCTGCTCGATGAGGTCATCCTGTTGCGGCATTGCCATGTTACTTCACTCCTTGCCCTTGAATCAGCATAGCGACATATTGAATTGCTACAAGAAAATCTGGAACATATTATACCAAAATTAGCGGATCATTCTTTGTCAGAAAGTTCCGGCATTTGCCCCTAACTGTGTGTAAGCGCGAGAATGGGCTTGCGCGAAGACGAAAGGAACACGACAATGAACAAGACACTCAAAATACTGACACTGGCGCTGACGATATGCGCCGCCATCTGCGGAACCGCCCATGCTGCGCCTAGGGGCGGAAGCCACCACGGCGGCAAGGCGCCGACTGTTGTGAAGGCACAACCAGTCCGGAAGCATACTGCTAAGGCCCCAGCGCCCGCGAAGCATACCGCCAAGGTGCCGGCCAAGGGCCACCCCCACCCTGCGAAGGCAGAGCCGAGGCATGTGGCTGCGCATCATGCCAATCCGCCAGTCCATCATGGGATGCACCACGAACCGGAGCGCCGCCATCATCACCATCACGGCAGCACGCTCCACACGGAAGATTGGTGCGAGATCGGAGCATCGCTCCTCGGCGGGCTAGTCGGCGGACTGATCGGCTCAAACATCTAACCAAGACACACAACCCCAAAAGAAGAAAGGAACCACGCCATGAACAAGATCAAATTCATCGCCGCATTCGCGGCAGCCGCAATCGCCGGAGTCGCCATGGCCCGGCCTTCGCAAAGCTCGGTTTGTTTGCCTCCCCATGGGGCGCAAACATCCGCAAGGGGCGGTTATGCGCCAGGCGGACACATGGACGGTGGAAGCATTGACCGCCACCACCATCGTCATCACCACCGCCACCATGGTTGGCGCTTCCTGCCCCCGCCGCCGCCCCCTCCTCCTCCGCCGCTGCCCCCGCCGCCGCCTAGGCCTTATTGGTAGGGATGTGCGGGTTGTCATAAGGTTGCCGCTTGCCAAGTTCTGGCAAGCGGCACTTTTCATAAATACCGCCCTGCGGCAAGTTGTTGACGGGGGCGGTGCCTTATGTTATCATGTCGACAGTTTTCGGACATGGTGTCCTGAAGAGCTATGGGATAGTGGCGCATGAAAATCATTCACACAAGCGACTGGCATCTTGGAGCCAGTCTCCATGGGTGGGACCGCACCGACGAGGAGGAGCTTTTCTTCTCTCAGCTCAAGGCCGTGGTGTCGAAGGAGCATCCCGACGCTCTGCTCATAAGCGGAGATATCTTCGACTCAGGTGCGCCTGGGAACGACGTTGCCAAGAAGTTCAACGACGCGCTCCTCGACATCTCGGAGGTGTGCCCCTCGATGGAGACTGTTGTGATTGCCGGCAACCACGACAGCTATTCGCGCCTTGTGGTCGACGAATCGCTCTGGCGCCGCCACCATGTGCATGTATTCGGCATCCCCGCCGAAGACGGCGAGGGGAATGCCGTCTTCCTGGAGAATGTGGTCGACATCCCGCGGAAGGGTGTCGTCGCCGCCGTTCCTTTCTGCCACGAACGCAACTTCCCGTCTGTAGACGGCGCGCTGGGGACGTGCCGCATGCGCGAGTACTTCGAGGGGATGGCGAAGTTCGCCTCGGAAACGGCGAATGGCAGGCCTTGCGTCTTGATGGCGCACCTCGCCGTCGGCAAGGAGACGGACTTCACCGGACAGGAGAAGTCGATGACCGTCGGCGGGCAGGAGTGCGTTGACCCCGGCGTCCTCGGCGCAGGCTATGACTACATTGCGCTCGGGCATATCCACTGCCCGCAGTGGATCAAGGGCGAAAGCAAGGTCGCCAGGTACTGCGGCACGCCGCGTGCGATCCATTTTGACGAGACATACGGACACGGCGTCGACATCGTCGAGGCGGAATCCGGCAAGGAGCCGTCGGTGCGAACCGAGGTCTTGAAGCCGAAGCGCGACATCGTCACGGTCGGCGGCAGGGAAGGCCTTGCCTTCGACGAGGCGCTGAAGGCGGTCGAATCGCTGGACGCGCCAGCCGAGACGTACATTCGACTCAACGTCGCCCTTGGCGAGAACGGCGCCATTGGGCCTGACTGGGCGGAACGCGCGCGTCGCGCCTGTGCTTCCAAGAACTACCGGTATTGCCTGGTCAATCCGATCCGCAAGGAGGCCGTCGGGAGGGCGGCGGAGAGGAAAATGCTTTCCGTCGAGGAACTCAGGGAGCTTTCCAACGAGGAGGTCGTCACGATCCTTTCCGCGAGGCGTTCGCTCACTCT
>Ga0310786_10001945_pt1 | contig 32589 bp, 32 predicted proteins | sample AusTroGonzalo_MG_FD_203881 | JGI IMG/M metagenome (GOLD analysis project Ga0310786, IMG submission 203881) | Bovine rumen microbial communities from tropical cattle in Woodstock, Queensland, Australia - Gonzalo_03 (v2) (version 2) | ecosystem: Host-associated > Mammals > Digestive system >...
ATGGATCTATACTTCCACAATCTGGTCAGTGGAAATGAGAAAAATATGGGACGCTTGGTGGTCATCGAACTGAAGCGTGATGGCTTGTGCTACTCGCCCGTGCTTGAGAAATTGCGCCAGTTGCATATCCATCCCCACGGATTCAGCAAGTACTGCATGGGTTCGGCTCTGACAAACAGCGACCTGAAAGTGAATCGCTTCAAAAGTAAATTGATAGATATCAAGAAAATAGTCAGTCAATAATAATTTAAAAATATAATAAAGAAGTAACTATGAACTTATTTTCTATTTCAGACGATTACGTATCAATGCTTATCAGATTCCTGATTTGTGCATTGGTCAATTGGTTCATCATTGACAAATTGTATTTTGCCAAGAGCAAGCGACGAGATTACTATTTCACGTTCATGCTCATATCTGTGGCGATCTTCTTCATCGTATTCTTCATGATTTTTGTATTAGAAGACATGAAGGGAAAGACCTCGATGGGTATTGGTATCGGACTCTTCGGTATTTTCTCTATTATGAGATACCGTACCGACACCATGCCAGTACGTGAGATGACCTATCTTTTTGTCACTATCTGTCTGTCAGTTGTTAATGCGCTGGCTGTCAACATGAGCTATGGAGAGCTTCTGATTACTAATTTAGTGGTCATTGTTTCTATTTGGCTTTGTGAGAAGAAGTTGAAGATGGATCCTTCTAAATTGATTCAGTATGACCGTATTGAGTTCATCAAACCCGAGCGTCGCGCAGATTTGGTTGCCGACTTGAGGGCACGTACAGGACTGAATGTTCTGAACGTTGAGATTGGTGCTATCGACTTTCTGCGCGACATGGCCGTTCTTCGGGTCTATTACAAATCTGGGAGTTGTGTTGATCCGGAATTGGGAGACATGATTAAAATCAAGACTTCAGACTATGAGAATGTGTAGAGTTGTCTTGAACGTGCGTACAATCCGGATGGCTTTGTTCTTGACAGTTGCTGTAATGAGCCTGCCGATATCGGCACAGAGTGAGGGTGGACTGTTGTTTGAAGTTGGGGCTGAGAAGAAAGTCACGAAGAATTTCAGTCTTGGATTGGATGGCGAGTTTCGTTCCCGTAATAACTTCAAGACGGCTGACCGATGGGGCATTGGAGTAAAGGCAGACTATAAACTGACTAATTGGTTGAAGGCCGATGCTGGTTATAAACTGCTCTATACCAACTTTCATGAGGACATTAATTACAAGTCGTCGGGAGCATATAACACATGGCGCCCCAGCTACTGGGGAACCAAGCACCGAATATATGCCTCGTTGAGTGCTTGCTATAAGCTACCGAACAATGTCAAATTATCCTTGCGCGAACGCTGGCAGTATACCTACCGTCCCGAAACTACGGTCACACGTTGGGATTTCGATGACGAAAAATGGGAAGACAAGATGCGTGGTATGTATGTTCATCACCAGCTACGCTCCCGCTTCCAGGTAGAATACGATAAGAAGAAAGCGCGTTTTACCCCGTTTGCTGGCATTGAGCTTTACAATGGTTGGGGTGTTGAGAAGATTCGTTACAACGTCGGTACTGACATTCGTTTGGACAAACAACAATCGCTGAGCGTTTTCTATCGTTTCCAGAATATCTGTGATTCGGAAGACGAAGACCCGAATATGCACTATTTAGGTTTTGGCTATAAATTTAAATTTTAAGATGCAGAGATAAACAGAGGAAGATCATATATGAAAAGGACAATTCAATTCATGCTGATGTTAGTCATAGTCGCAGGCATATTCACATCATGCGAAAAGGACGATACGGACTTCAGTGCTTATACTGATAAAACGTCTGATGATAGTTCTGACGGACAGGATGGAACTGCGACTTCTACCAATGATACTATTTTCATTGTCTATAACGGTACGTCGGTCTCTGTTACTGGCGACGCCAATGGCTATGTTAACGTTAAGGGGGCTGATGTTACGGTTAACGATCCGATGTCCGCAGATCAGGCCGCTGACATGGTGCTGGTGCTCAGCGGCTCAACTACTGATGGTTCTTTGAACGTCTATCGCCAGAAAATGTTTACCATTGTGCTTAATGGTGTGAGTATTCACAACAACGACGGACCCGCCATTAACAACCAGTGTAGCAAGGCACTTCATGTTGTATGTGCCGATGGTACCACCAATCATTTGACCGATGGAACGGTATATGCTATACAGACCTACGACCAGAAGGGAACATTGTTCAGTGAAGGCCAGGTCTATTTCAGTGGTGAGGGAACGCTTTATGTTACTGGCAACTATAAGAATGCTATTGCCAGCGACGACTATATCACGATTGATGGTACTGTCGCTATTAATGCTATTTCAACGGCTGGTAATGGCATAAAGGCTAACGACGGAGTTTTCATCAACGGAGGCATCCTCAATATTGATGTGACAGCTGATGCTGCCCGTGGTATTAATTGCGACTCAGTGACTGTCATCACTGGTGGTGATATTACTATCTCCACGTCAGGTAACTGCGTCTACGATACAGAGGAGAAGGATTACAGTAGTGCTGCCTGTATCAAAAGTGACGGGAAGTTCACCATGAGCGGTGGAACACTTAACATGATAAGTACTGGTGATGGGGGCAAGGGTATCAATTGCGATGCCGATATCGAGTTTACAGGTGGCACATTGGTTGCTAAGACCACAGGGGATAATAATGATGCAAAGCCAAAGGCCATCAAGAGTGAGACTGCCATCATTGTCAGTGGCGGCTCTTTCTCTGCAAAGGTAGAGAAGAGTTGGGCTTGTGACAATGGAACAGACAGTGAGGATCCGCTTGATCATCTTACAGTCAAAGGCACCCCCACGACTTGTAAGATTGAAAAGAAGTCGGTTGTTGTCAAGTACGAATAAAAAATAAATGGTATAGTTCCTGTTAAGAGAAAGGTTTATTCATAATATGTATTGCCGCTCTGTCGGAAGCCATGAAGGGCAACGACAGAGCGGCAACATTCATTAAAGATGATATGACTTAGCAGAGTTTACGCGAACCGTCCCCAATGACAACGTCATAGACTTTGGGTTCATGGCCATACTTCTCGTTGAAACGTTTTTTTGCATCGGCAACGAACTGGCGGTAGAGATCGTTGCGGACAAGGTTAATGGTACAACCACCGAAGCCACCGCCCATGATGCGTGAACCCGTGACGCCGTTCTCTTTGGCAATGTCATTCAGGAAGTCGAGTTCCTCACAGCTTACCTCGTAGTCTTTGGAGAGGCCTTCGTGCGTCTGGTACATCAGCTCACCCACCTTCTCGTAGTCGCCTTCGTTCAGGGCGTCGCAGACTCCGAGCACGCGGTCTTTCTCGCCGAGCACGAACTTGGCACGCTTGTAGTCCTCTTCACCGACTTCGGCACGTACCTCGTCCAGCTGCTCCCACGTACAGTCACGTAGGGTTTCGAACTTGCTCTCGGGGTGCTTGGCCTGAATGTGCTTCACGACGTTCTCACACGAGTTGCGGCGGTCGTTGTAGGGCGACCCTGCCAGCTGGTGCTTCACGACACTGTCGAGCAGTACGAGGCGGTAGCCATCGGGTTTGAAAGGGAAGTATTCGAATTCACGGCTACGGCAGTCAAGGCGCATCAGACAGCCTGCCTTGCCGAAGACGGAGGCAAACTGGTCCATGATACCGCAGTTGACACCACAATAGTTATGCTCGGTTGCCTGACCAGCTAATACCATATCCCACTGAGAGACCTTGTTGTCACCGAAAAGGTCGTTCAGACCGAAGGCAATGCAACTTTCCATAGCGGCACTTGAAGACATTCCAGCGCCAAGGGGTACGTCGCCAGCAAAGGCAATGTTAAAGCCTTTCACGGGAACACCCAGCTTCTTCATCTCCAATGTAATACCAAAAATATAGCGGGCCCATGAAGCACGGGGGCCTTTCGGGTCGGAGAGCTTGAAATCTACCCGGTCTTTCAGGTCGATAGCGTATGCCATCACGGTATCTTCCGTTCCGTTAGGGCGTATCTCGGCCATGATGCCTTTGTCCACAGCACCGGGGAATACAAATCCGCCGTTGTAGTCGGTGTGTTCGCCAATGAGGTTGATACGGCCAGGAGAGGCATATACGTTGCCGGTCTTGCCATCAAAGTGCTTGATGAAGCGGCTTCTTACAAATTCAATGTCCATCATATTTGTTTAAGATTTGAGGTTTGAATATTATTCCACCGGGATGTCTTTGTTAACGTTCTTGCAGCCGATGAGGGCGTAGTAGAACATGTAGGCTACGGCCAGCAGATAGACAAAGTAGCTCGGCATGTAGCCCATGAAGTCGGCAAAGAAGTTTTGGACGACGGGTAAAACGCCACCGCCGACCACCATCATCATGAAGATGCCTGAAGCCTGAGCGGTGTACTTGCCAAGTCCTTCGGTAGCCAGATTGAAGATAGAGGCCCACATCACTGAGGTGCAGAGTCCGCAGAGCACGAGCAGTATGGCACTCAGCGGTACGGTGGTCATCTCAACGGAACCTTCCAGAATCTTCACCAGCGGCATGGTGGCAGTAACACTCTTCGGCGTGAGGATGGCTGCGATAATGAGTACCATAGCAACGAATGTGCAGAACAGCATCATCTGACGTGACGATACCTTACCGCCAATGGCACTGGCAATCATACGGCCGATGAGCATCAGCAGCCAGTACATGGCTGCTACGGCACCACCGATGGTGGCAGCGTTAAGCACAGCCTCGGGGTTGACCCATGCACCGTTGGCCGATGTGTCGGAAAGATAGAAGTTCAGTCCACCAGGAATACCCACCTCGACGCCAACGTAGACGAAGATGGCAATGACACCCAGCAGACAGTGGCGGAACGACCAGGGAGAGTGCTCGAACTTGGTCTCGGCAGTCACCTTGCCTAACTCTGGATCTTGGATGGGGATGAACAGCAAGATGCAGAAAGCTACGGCAAAGACGGTCATGGCGATATACATCACCAGATTGACGTCAGCCATTTGAGTTGATGCTGTCACTGTTCCAATCAGCGCACCGACGAGCATCGGCGTCATTGTACCTGCCAGTGAGTTCAGCGTGCCGCCAATCATGTTCAGCTGGTTGCCACGGTTGCCACCGCCACCCAACAAGTTCAGCATTGGGTTGACGACGGTGTTTAGGATACATACCGAGAAACCGCTGATAAAGGCACCTAACAGATAGACGCAGAAGCCGGGGATGCCTCCGGAGAATCCTGACAGGAACTGAATCAGCACACCGATGAAACCGACGGCAATGCCGATGAGGGCTGTCTTCTTATAGCCTACCTTGGTCAGCATCTTGCCTGCGGGAATACCCATGAACAGGTAAGCGAAGAAGTTCATGAAGTTACCCATGATGCCCAGCACGTTGGAACCGCCAATCTCAGGCTGGTTCTTCCAGATGACACCAATGGGAGCGCCAAGGTTCGTGACGAACGAAATCATGGCATAAAGGAACATCATCGTTACAATAGCGATGATGCTTCCATTCTTTTGTTGTTGTTTACTCATATCATTTGAGGTTTGAGGTTTGAGATCTGATGTAAAAGGCTACTCAACCACTCCAAAGCGATAGATGGTCTTATGTTTGTACTGCTGACCAGGATGCAGAATCACCGAGGGGAAGTACGAACGGTTAGGTGTGTCGGGGAAGTGTTGGGTCTCCAAACATACGGCACTTCTGCGGGGGAAAGTAGCTCCGTGTACTCCCTTGTAGCCAGTAGCAAAATTAGCTGTGTAGAGCTGCATGCCCGGCTCAGTGGTGTAGCACTCTAATGTTCGGCCGCTCTTCGGATCGGTCACGCGGGCAGCAAAGCTGAGTTCACCCTCTTCACGCTTGTTCAGCACGTAGTTGTGGTCGAAGCCATGACCGAACTTAATCTGCTCGTTGTCGGCGTCAATATCCTTTCCGAAGGCTTTCGGGGTGCGGAAATCGAACGGAGTACCTGCTACCTTCAGGATTTCACCCGTAGGAATAGCTGTCTCATCGGTGGGCAGATAGAAGTCGGCATTAATTTCACAAATTTGGTCCTCAATAGTTGGGGTAGGGTCGGCAATACCTGCCAGTGAGAAGAAGGCGTGGTGCGTCAGGTTGACGATGGTCTTCTTGTTCGTGGTTGCCAGATACTCAATCACCAGTTCGTTTTGGTCGGTGAAAGTGAATTCAACCGTTACGTCCAACTCGCCCGTGTAACCTTCCTCGCCATAGCTGGAGATGCGGTGCAGAGCCAGGCAACGGGGACCCATCTGACGGGCATCCCAAACCTTGGCATTGAAACCGACATTACCACCGTGCAGATGGTTAGGACCATCGTTCAGTGCCAGCTGGTAGTCCTTGCCGTTCAGCGTGAACTGACCTTTGCAGATACGGTTGCCCCAACGGCCGATGAGGGTTGAAAGGTAGGGCTCCTTGCCACTCATGAGCTGCTTGATGCTGTCATGACCTTGAATAACGTTTTCTACTTTCCCGTCTTTGTCAGGAACCATAATAGCACAGATAGCACCACCATAGTTAGAGATGGCAACTTCGTAACCTTTACGGTTTCTAAGAATGTACAGATCGGTTTTCTTACCATTAATAGTGGTCTGGAAGTTCTCCCGCTTCAGACCACACAAATTCGCAGTTTCTGTTGTGTTAGCCATAATTGATTGCTTTTAAGTTACTCAATTCTAATCTGCAAAGTAACTGAAAAAAATCGAATTACGCGAAAGAAACGTGGCAAAAAACGTTATGGAAATGTTAAAAACAACTAAATGCAGGTTTTCAGGAAATCGCCGACCACATAAGATGACCCGCCGATGAATACGAAATCGTCGTGTGTGGCATTTTTTATGGCGGTTTTATATGCCTCATTTACAGTGGGATAAGAATTTCCGACAAGACCGTGGTTAGCTGCTAACATTTGTATGGAACGTTCGTTGATGGCACGATGCGAATCTGCCTTGGTGAAATAGTAGACGGCTTGTTTGGGAAGAAGTTCGAGCACTCCATTGACGTCTTTGTCATCTACCATACCGAATACAATATGCATCTGTTTACATGGTATCATGGCCAGTTGACGGCTCAGATACTGCCAGCCGCCTACATTGTGCCCCGTATCGCATACCACTTTGGGTTTCTGACGGATGACTTGCCATCGTCCCATAAGTCCTGTCGTAGCTGCTACATTCTTCATAGCTGTTTCCAACTCGTAAAGGCACTTCTCATAGTTCATGCCATCCCGTTTAAGCGAACTCAGAAAGCCCTTCTTTTCCATCATGTAGAGCACATTTAGTACGGTATTCATGTTCTTCTCCTGATAGATGCCTCCCAAATCACCCTTTATGGTGCCGAAGTCTCGTGTCTGGTATAGCATGCCACCTTCGGGCAGCATTATAGCACTGATTACCTGTGGATTATCTTCGGCAAATGTGATAGGAGCCTCCATTTCCTTAGCCTTAGCCTCGAAGACGGGGCGAGTTTCTTCGTTAGCCTCGCCGATAATGATGGGAATGCCTTTCTTAATGATACCGGCTTTTTCACTGGCAATCTTAGCCAACGTGTCACCAAGGAACTGGGTGTGGTCGAAACTGATGTTAGTGATGGCAGCGACGACGGGAGTGATGATGTTAGTGCAGTCCAGTCGTCCGCCCAGCCCAACCTCTACGACGGCAATGTCAATATCCATGTCCTTAAAAAACTTGAAAGCCATGGCAGTGGTGACCTCGAAAAATGAGGGCGACAAGGGCTCAAAGAATGGTCGCTCCTTCTCCACAAAGTCAACAACGTAGTTTTCGCTGATAGGTTTTCCGTTGATGCGGATGCGTTCACGGAAGTCGACTAAATGGGGCGATGTATAGAGACCGACGCGATAGCCTACTTCCTGAAGGAGGGCTGTTATACAGTGTGACACACTTCCCTTCCCGTTCGTACCGCCTATGTGGATGGTAGCGTATGATTGGTGGGGATGGTCAAAGTGCTCGTCCAATGTCAAGGTGTTGGCCAGTCCTTCTTTATAACCTGATGCGCCCTGACGCTCGAACATGGGCATCTGCTTATAGAGGTAGTCTACGGTCTCTTGATAGTTCATGATTCTTGTTCTTTTTGTTGCGATACAATCGCAACAGACTTAACTGAAGTAGTTCTTGAATTTCTGGAAGATGCTTCGCTTTGTGGCTGCGTCGCCCTTGAAGTTGTCACTTTGGCGGAAACGTTCGATAGCCTCCCGCTCTTCACGTGTGAGTGTCTTGGGAATGTAGACACTGACGTTAACAACAAGGTCGCCGTTGCCGTGTCCGTAACCTTGTACGGCAGGCAGTCCCTTACCGCGTAAGCGAAGTGTCTTGCCAGGCTGTGTTCCAGGCTCCATCTTCACCTTCAGACGAGTACCCTCGATGGTGGGAATCTCCACTTCGCCGCCGAGTGCTGCAGTAGGGAAATCGAGTAGCAAATTGTAAATAATGTTGTTGTCATCGCGAATGAAGACGTCGTTGTTCTCCTCTTCGATAAACACTTGTATGTCACCGTTTATGCCCTTGCGCTGACCGGCGTTTCCTTTGCCTGGTACGTTGACTATCATGCCTTCGGCCACACCGGCGGGAATTTTGATTTCCACCACCTCTTCGCCTTTTTCAACACCGGTTCCGTGACACTGGTGGCACTTGTTCTTGATGATGGTTCCTTCACCGCCGCACGTAGGGCATACGCCCTGTGTCTGCATCATACCGAAGATGCTCTGCGTGGTATGGGTGATGACACCTGATCCGTGGCATGTTGGACATTTCTCGTCAGTGCTGCCAGCTTCGGCACCCGTGCCGTGACAATGCGAGCAAGTGATGTCCTTGCGGACCTTGAACTTCTTCGTTACACCATGGGCGACTTCGTCAAGCGACAGTTTTACCTTTAGCCGGAGATCGCTGCCACGATGTACTTGAGCACCACGCCGGCTACTACCGCCGAAACCACTGAAACCTGCATGGCCTCCGAAGATGTCACCGAACATCGAGAAAATGTCGTCCATGTTCATTGACGTACCGCTGAAGGGGTTGAAGCCTCCTCCGCCAGGACCGCTGAAACCGAACGTGTCATATTGTTGACGCTTCTGTGGGTCGTGTAGCACATCGTAGGCCTCGGCAGCCTCCTTAAACTTCTCTTCAGCTTCCTTGTTACCGGGGTTACGGTCTGGGTGGTACTTGATGGCGATGGTGCGATACGCCTTCTTGATTTGGTCTTCGGTGGCGTTCTTGTCGACGCCAAGCACCTCGTAGTAGTCTCTTTTTTGTGCCATTTCTCTTTTCTTGTGTGCTGCGACTGTCGCAGCATAGATAACTATTGTCCTACTGCCACTTTGGCGTGACGAATTACTTTGTCGTTCAACTGGTAGCCTGTCTGCAGGCAGTCTATGACTTTGCCTTTCTTGTCATCACCTATGCCGGGCACCATAGCCACAGCCTCGTGTAGGTCGGTATCAAAGTCTGTTCCATCTGCTTCTATTTTCTTGACACCGAGACTCTCTAGTGCTTTCATGAATTTCTGGTAGATGAGTTCCATGCCTTCACGTAGTACGGTAGGGTCTTCAGTCTTCTGGCCGTTCTCAATGGCGCGTTCCATGTCGTCAATGACTGGCAGGATGGCGCTGACAGTCTTCTCACTTCCGTTCAGTATCAGTTCGGCTTTCTCCTTCAGTGTACGTTTGCGGTAGTTGTCGAACTCGGCCACACTTCGCAGATATTTATCCTTTAACAGCTCAATCTCTGCTTGGGCAATTTCCAAAGGGTCTTCGACTATTGAGACCTCAGCGGCCTCGGGTTCCTCGGATCTCTCTGAAACTTCTGGGACTTCTGAGACCTCTGAGTTTTCTGTTTCTTCGAGGATTTCCTCCTCTTCCTTGTTCTTTATTTCTTCTTCTTTCATAGCGATATTGTTTTTCTGGTTAATATGCAAATACCGTGCCAAAATTACGCATATAGCTCTTCTTTTTTCGCTTTGACGGCCTCATCGTAAATGTAGTCGTCGTAAGTGGTGAGCTTGTCAATGGTACCTTTAGGTGTCAGTTCGATGATGCGGTCGGCCACGGTGTTGATGAACTCATGGTCGTGTGAGGCGAACAGGATGTTACCCTTGAACGAGATGAGATTGTTGTTGAAAGCTTGAATCGACTCCAGATCCAGATGGTTTGTTGGCGTGTCGAGAATCAGGCAGTTGGCATTCTTCAACTGCATGCGGGCTATCATACAACGCATCTTCTCACCACCGCTGAGTACGTTGACATGCTTCAGCACGTCTTCTTCCTTGAACAGCATTCGTCCGAGGAACGACTTCATCATCACTTCGTTGCCAGTGCCATATTGTGAGAGCCAGTCGACGAGGTTCAGCTCCGACTGGAAGAACTCAGTATTGTCTAACGGCAGGTAGGCGGTGGTGATGGTGACACCCCACTTAAATATGCCGGCATCGGCTTTGCGGTTGCCGTTAATGATCTCAAACAGCGCCGTCATGGCCTTGGGGTTATGTGATAGGAAAACGGTTTTCTGTCCTTTCTCAATGGTGAATGATACGTTATCGAAGAGCACCGTTCCATCTGGATCGATAGCCTTCAATCCTTCCACCTCAAGGATCTGTGTACCAGGCTCACGTTCCATTGAGAAGATGATACCCGGATATTTTCGTGTTGACGGCGTGATTTCCTCTACGTTCAGTTTCTCCAACATCTTTTTACGTGACGTTGTCTGTTTTGACTTTGCCACATTGGCAGAGAAACGGCGGATGAACTCTTCCAGCTGCTTGCGTTTCTCTTCAGCCTTCATCTTTTGGTTCTGCTGCTGCCTTAACGCAAGCTGTGACGACTCGTACCAAAACGAATAGTTACCCGAGAAGAGCGTTACCTTGCCAAAGTCGATGTCGACGGTCTGTGTAGACACCGCATCTAAGAAGTGACGGTCGTGACTCACCACCAGCACGCACTGTTCCAGATTCGACAGATACTCCTCAAGCCATTGCACCGTGTCCAGGTCGAGGTCGTTAGTGGGTTCGTCCAATAGCAGGTTGTCTGGATGTCCGAACAATGCTTTGGCCAGCATGACGCGCACCTTTTCGTTGTTCGAGATTTCTGACATCTGCTTATAGTGCTGTCCTTCGGTCACGCCAAGGTTTTGCAACAGCTGTGCAGCCTCACTTTCAGCCTCCCAACCGTTCATCTCGGCGAAAGCCATTTCCAAGTCGGCAGCGCGGTTGCCCTCTTCCTCGGTCATTTCGGGCTTGGCATACAGTGCTTCACGTTCCTTCATGTTTTGCCATAGCGGCTGATGACCCATCAGCACGGTGTCCGTCACCGTAAACTCATCGTATTTGAAGTGATCCTGCTCCAGCACCGACAGGCGTTCGCCTGGTTGCATCTCTACCGTACCCTTATTAGGTTCCAACTCACCACTGATGGCGCGGAGCAGAGTAGATTTGCCAGCGCCGTTAGCGCCGATGATACCGTAGATGTTACCACTCGTGAACTTCAGGTTGACGTCCTTGTACAACGTCTTCTTGCCAAACTGTATAGCTAAGTTTGTGACTGTTATCATCGTATTATTACCTTATTATATATATTTGCGGGTGCAAAGGTACGAATAAGTGAGGAAAATGCAAAAGGAAAACTTGTTTTTCTTCTCAATTTCGAATGAAAGAGCGTTCGACCGACTCGAGCCGTAAGAACGAGACCTTCGTACTGCTTGTACAAGGCCTTCGTTCTGCCTGTACGAGGCTTACGTTCTGGCAGCACGCTCCTATTGTGGTAAATACACTGTTGTTAGCGTGTGTAGAAGTCGATGAGGCGACGTAAGGCCTGCTGACAGACAGGACAGAAGGTGGGGTACTCGTTAGTGCGCATGCGGCAATCATCTTGTCCGCGCCAGACACCTTTGGACAGATAGCCGCCGCCCTCAATGAGCGAGGCCTGACCGGCATCGATAAGATCCTGCCACTTGGCAGGATGATGGGAGGAGGTGGTTAGGTTAGGTTCCCATGGTTCAGTGTCAGTGAAGTACATGGGGTCGTTGTCACCGTAGGGGTACTCGTCGCCAAGCCCCCCGAAGCTATGGCCAAACTCATGGACGACTACAGGCTGGAAGTGCTTGCCACGGGTGTAGCAGAGGTTATAGGAGTTGTAGATGCCACCACCGCCATAGTGTTCGGTATTGGCCAAGATGATGATGTGCTCGTATGGAATGCCCGTGAGCAGGTCGTGGAGGCGTTTCAGGTGGAGGGTGGTGAGATAACGTTCTGAATAGAATGTGTCGAAGTGTGAGCCAAGGGCGGTGTCGAGCCAAATGCCTTTGCCTGGCTGGCTGACGTCGCTGTCGGCAGACGGCGACAGCACAGCGACGATGTGGAAGCGGTCGCGTAGCGAGGTAAAGGGTTCGTGCTCGAAGAGCGCCTCCACGGCTGTGTGACAGTCGGTTATATATTGTGGTAGCTGTGCCTTAGTGTAGCCCTCGGCGACGTAGGCGATGTGGATGCAGTGCAGGGTGTCTGCAGCCTGCTGGAGGGTGATGTAGCGTGGCTCTGTCTGCGATGGAATCGCAGACCACTCTTCTGTGTGTTGCGGTTTTGCCACAACACCCGTTGCCGGCTTTCTAATGAGGATGTCTGTGGGGGTTATGTCGTGGTGGAGGCGGGCAGTGATGCGGTCGTGGTAGTCTCGTAGTTCAACGCTGACGGTTACGGCGTGGCGGGGGTAGGGGATGAGGAAGACGTTCTCAAACGACCGGGCGGTATGTTTGGCCTCGTCAGTGGCGAGCCACTCTTGGAAGAGGGTTGAGAAGGAGTGGCGGTAGAGGGTGTCGCCCGTTGACGGGTCGGTAACAGTCAACTGGCCGTTGCCTTTCAGTGGCAGTACTGCCAAGCGCTGGCGGCGTCCGTACCAGTGGGGTGTCATGCTAAGCTCGTCGATAAAGATATGCTGAGCCGAAGTGTCACCCGCGAAGATATAGTCGATGCGGAGTGTCGAGTCGCAGAAGTGTTGGCTGAACAATTGGGCGAATGATTCTATGGCAGTCGTGATACTCAGAAAGAATAGGATGAAAAGGAATCGTTTCATGATTGGATGTCAGGCAAGAGTTTTTGGATATAAGGTCTCGGCCAGTCGCGGAAATGGTAGCGATTATCACCATATTGCATCAAGTCGAGGTCAATAGTGATGTGCTCTGGCGAACGTCGAGCTTCTGTCTCAATGGCTTTCAGGGCAGTAGTCAGCTCGTTGGCGGTGAGGGTGGTAGTGCCTGCTGCGAGGCGGTTCATGTAGAAGATGCCCGTACCATGGATGTCCTCTGTCCAGAGTTTGCGACTCAGTCGCAAGACATCGAGCAAGCCAGTCAGGCGCTGCGTAGCCCACTCTATGTGAGCCGCCTGCTGCCAGTTGGAACCTAATGCAATGATAACGGTCATTTCTTCTCTTTCAGTATTCCGTGGCGATAAGCATAGAGTAATTGGCGCAAGTCGTCAATCTGCGAACGCAGTTCAACACCCTTGTCGGTATCGGCAACGAGCATGCGGTGGGTAGAGAGTTCTACGAGTTGTGTGGTCGACTTGATGTCGATGCCTCGCTGGATGGCATCCTGCGGACTGGTGAACGGTTCATGCTGAACCAACTGGAAACCACGCGAGTGATACACGAGAGTGTAGCCGGCAATACCTGTTTCCGAGTGATAGGCCTCCGAGAATCCACCATCGATGACCATCAGTTTGCCGCCAGCTTTGATAGGGTTCTCACCTTTGGCTACATGAACAGGGACATGGCCGTTGATGATGTGGCGGTTAGTGCCTGTTACGCCGAAAGCATCGAGGATGCGGTCGCACACCGCCTCGTTGTCACGCAATTGGAAGTAGTTACCCTTCTCCTCCTTGAACGTTGTCTTGTCAGTCAGGAAGTAGCGTTCGAAGGTGGCCATCTTCGACTTGTCGAACAACGGTGAGTTCTTGCCGCACCACAGGTATAGGAAGTAGTCGCGGGCGAAGAGCCGCAGTTCCTGGTCGGTGTCATTCTCGAAAGCGGCACGTACCAACATGCCAATGTTGTGCATCAGCTCATGTCCACAGAATTTTTCGCCCTTGTAGAGCTCCACTTCCTTTAGTGAGCCGTCGCTGTTGAGCGGTATGGAGGCATGGAACAGCAGGTTTTGGTTGCAGATGGTGTACATGCACCCGTGTGACAGCAGCATCTTGATGTGTTTCTGCAGCTTCTCGCTGACGCGGAACGAGTGATGCAGCTTCTCCATCAGCTGATGCTCTTCAGGAGTCAGTTCGTTGGGATGCTGAGGGTCGATGGTGGGGAAGTGGCACGAGCGCATGTCATACTCCTTACCGTCGATGGTACAGACGCCGCGTTCGTAGTCGACGTGCTCCAACATACAACGGTCTGCCATCTGCCACTCTGGACGTCGATGGAATATCTGAGCTTCTTTCTTGAACTGGATGACAGTGATGGCCTTGTGCATTTGAGCTGTAAGACGCTGATATTTCTCTTCCATCGTATTGTTTTTCAGTAACTTAGGAATGAACTCCTCGCAGGGGTCGTCGCCATAGGTCTCCATGGCAAAGGTAGCCAGCGGCACGAGGTTGATACCATATGCTTCCTCAATCGTGGTCAGGTTAGCATAGCGCAGGCTGAGGCGAAGCACATTGCAGATGCAGGCATTGTTGCCTGCACAGGCACCCATCCATAGTATGTCATGGTTACCCCACTGAATGTCCCACGAGTGGTACTGGCGTAGTGTGTCGAGAATGATGTGGGCACCGGGACCGCGATCGAAGATGTCGCCAAGAATGTGCAGTTGGTCAATGGCTAGACGCTGGATGACGTAGCACAGGGCAACGATGAAATCATCGGCACGTCCGGTTGAGATAATAGTGTCGACGATACCGCTGACGTAGGCCGCCTTATCTTGATCGTCGGTGCGTTCGTGCAGCAGTTCTTCTATAATGTAGCTGAACTCTTCAGGCAGCGTCTTACGGACCTTGCTTCGTGTGTATTTGGACGACACATCGCGGCAGACCGCCACGAGCCGGTGGATGGTGATGTGGTACCAGTCGTCGATGTCGGGTTCCGAGTCCTTGATCAGTTCTATCTTCTCTTCAGGATAGTAGATGAGCGTACACAACTCGCGACGTTCCGACTCGCGGATGTCGCCCTTGAACAGTTCGCTCACCTTGCGGCGTATGTTTCCCGAGGCATTCTTTAGCACATGCTGAAAGGCTGCACTCTCGCCGTGTAGATCGGCCAGGTAGTGCTCCGTACCCTTTGGAAGGTTCAAGATGGCCTCCAGGTTTATAATTTCGGTAGATGCTGTTGCTATCGTTGGGAATGTTGTCGACAGTAACTGCAAGTAGTGCATGTCACGGTTCGGTCCGTTGGGGTTCTTAGTCATTGCTTTTTATTAATGTTTTATCTTTAGTCTTTCATTGATTTCTCGTTTCATGGCTCTTGTCGTGCGATCGTTGGTGGGTGTGATAGGCATGAAACCTTCTGTCAGCCCTGTCAGTTCAGCCATCAGTTGCATCATTCTTGAGGCTGGCTTCCAAAGTCTCCGTTCCTTCAGCTCCTCATTTAACTGCTCCTCGTCGCAGCCATGTTGGCGTAGTTCACGATTTAGCTCTATTAGGTGCTTAATGCTCAGAAGTCGGTTGGCCGCCAGTTTGCGAATCTGACGGAAAGTGGCAATTAACCGTTCGTTCTCTGATGCGAACTGATAACCGATGACACTACCTACCAGTTCTGCAGGTTTGTAACCGTCGGGCAGGAAGTGGTCTATCTTCGTTGCGTCAATATCAGGTGCATCAAGTCCTAACACACGCATACCTCGCTGTATGATATCAGTGATTTGTTCTTGGTGGGCATAGCAAAACAGCAGGCGCCAATTATCGTTGGAAGGACTGACTGCCTTGATGCCTTCAAGCCAGCGTTGGTCGCCGGTAATGCCGGCTTTGATGAGGTAACGCAGAACTGCTACTGTAGCTTCGTCCATCAGCTCTAATGGGTTTGAGTCCATGATTTTGCGGTAAAGCATGGATGTCTGTTGTGCCATTTCCTCCTTCGTGATGCTGCCCGTGATGACGGCATTCCGTATGACTACTGTGCGGCTATTCCATTTTAGCCGATCCATGCATTCCTGTTCCATGCGTCCCTGAATGATGACGGCGTATGCTTTCTGTACGATACTGCGCTGATACAGTAGTTCCTTTGGCAGTTTCTCTTTCCAACGGTTCTCTTCCTGTACCCATGGCTCTAATCCTCCGTGTGGTGTTAGGACCAGCCGTGCTCCCAGTCGCATGGCGAGGGTCACGACCATCCGTGAGGAATTGCGCCAGCAGCCATGCAGGTGCAGAATGTCATACCGTCCGCCCTTCAGCAGTGTTCGTGCCTGTTCGCTGTCTGTGGCAGAATGGTTCTCCACCCCCATGCCCATTCCCTCTGTCAGTAATGCCACATGCTGACTGATCATAGCGTCGTAATTAGGATAATAATGCAGAACCCTCATCCAATAATAGTGATTAATAATTAATGCATGAATACTTTCAGTCGTACCTCCAATAGCTGACTACCTCGTAAAGGCTCGTCAAAGTAGTGCAGGGCATCATGGATGTGTTTCCTTGGGACTGCTACTGCATCGTATATACCACGGCGCATCTTCAACCAACGTCCTCGGTGGCCGTGCCCCCCGTGTCGCTCTGCCTTGCGCAGCAATATAGAGGCTTCGTCCGTATCGTTCCATATTTGGTAGCGTATAGCCAGATCATTTTTCTTTCGACCGCTGTATGCCATGACAACTCCGCCGCCGTTCTCTTCGGCCGCAACTGCCAGTCCCTCCAACGATGCTTCTGAACGTGGAGGACGGTTGATGTCGGCCAGCACTACCCAATCGCCCTTCGCAGCCTTTGCTCCGATAGTCAGTGCCAAGCGGCGTCTCCATGGGTTAGGTGGTGACTTCGGAATAAACGTCGTGTACAGGTTCGGATATTCCATCTTCATACGTTTCAGCACGTCTGGCGTCTCGTCGGTCGAGGCGTCGTCTACTACAATCACCTCCACGGTTCTTTGACACTGCTGTGTCAAAAACAGTGGCAGGTTCTTTTCCAGCTCCTTTGCCTCGTCGTGAACGGCCATAACCACTGAAATTTTATCTATCGTCTTCGTCATACTGGCTGCAAGGAAATCTTTTTATTTTTTTCTTAGATTACGTCGCTCATGTAACCCTGAGGCAGACGACGGCAGTTGTACTGCGAGGCCATAATCTCGCCATAGGCACCGGCAGAGCGGATGGCCAGCAGATCACCTCGACGGCAGCGGTTCAGGTCTGTCTGTTTAGCGAAGACATCTGTGGATTCGCAGATGGGTCCCACGACATCGTAGGTCTCGGCTGGTTCGTCACTCGTCAGGTTCTCAATCTTATGGTATGCTTGATAGAGGGCGGGACGGATGAGGTCGGTAAATCCTGCATCGACAATGCAGAATTTTTTCACACTTCCTACCTTAATATATAACGCGCGCGTAATAAGTGAGCCGCATTGTGCCACTACAGCACGGCCCAACTCAAAATGGAGCGTCTGTCCAGGACGAAGTTTCAGCTTCTTTGCGTAAGTGTCGAAGTAGGCTTTGAAGTCGGGTAAGGGAAGACGGTTGGGATGTTGATAGTCTACCCCCAGACCACCACCTACGTTGATGTGTTCCAAGCGGATGCGGTGGCGCTCCAGTTCCAGTTGCAGCTCATTGACACGGTTACAGAGGGCTTCGAAGTCACCCATGTCGAGAATCTGTGAACCGATGTGGAAGTGTAGTCCGACAACCTTCACGTTCGTCATGTGTGAGGCCTCTTCGATGACGCTGAGCATGTCGCGCATGTCAATGCCGAACTTGTTCTCAGCCAACCCTGTGGTGATGTTAGCATGCGTGTGGGCTCCCACATTCGGGTTCAGGCGGAAAGCCACACGTGCTACCTTTCCCTTGGCAGCAGCTAACTCGTTGATGACTTCCAGTTCAGGAATGCTTTCGATGTTGAAACAGAAGATGTCGTGGTCCAGTCCGAGATTAATCTCCCAATCGCTCTTTCCCACGCCGGCAAAGACAATCTTCGAGGTGGGGAAACCGGCCTGTACGCAAGCTTCTATCTCACCGCCACTGACGCAGTCGGCACCAAGTCCAGCTTCGCGGATGATGTGTAGAATTTGGCGATTAGCGTTGGCTTTGATGGCATAGTGGACAACAAACCCCTCGTGTTTGTTGACCTCGGTATTGATGGCGCGGAGCGTTTCTCTGAGCAACTCCGCGTCGTAATAATAGAACGGTGTCTGAATCTTGTTCAGTTTGTCCGTTGGGAAATATCCTTTTGTCATTCTGTGTCGGTTTGTGCGTGCTTAGTGGTTAAACAGGGTGTTGCTCAGCGACTGCAGGGCACGCTTCTTGTCCTCCTCACGGATAAGGAACGAGATGTTGTAGTTGGAGCCACCATAGGAAATCATACGGACGGGGATGTTTTTAAGGGCATCCATTACTTGTGTTTCGAAGCCGATGTTCGACCAGTCAAGGTCACCGACTACACAGATGATGCACATGCCTGTGTCGACGGTCACGGTGCCGTATTTCTTAAGTTCGTCCACTATCTCGCCAAGATGGGATGAGTTGTCGATAGACATTGAGACACCGACCTCAGAGGTACACACCATGTCGATAGGTGTCTGGTACGACTCGAAAATTTCGAAGACCTTGCGTAGGAAACCTGTTGCCAGCAACATGCGGCTCGACTTGATCTTGATGACGATGATATTGTCCTTTGCAGCCACGGCCTTAATCTTTCCGTATTCAGTGGCATTCGAGATGATAGTACCTTCTGCATCGGGCTTCATAGTATTCAGCAGACGCACGGGTATCCCAGCATATTTGGCAGGTTGAATGCATGTCGGATGCAGAATCTTGGCTCCGAAGTATGCCAGCTCGGCTGCCTCTTCGAAATGCAGTTGGTGGACGGGCTGTGTCTTCTCGACCACACGTGGGTCGTTGTTGTGCATGCCATCGATATCGGTCCATATCTGAATCTCTTCAGCATTTAGGGCTGCACCGATGAGCGATGCTGTGTAGTCGCTGCCGCCGCGTTGCAGATTGTCTACCTCACCGTAGGCATTACGGCAGATGAATCCCTGAGTGACATAGACCTGATAACCCTCGTCCTTTTCCATGATGGCTGTCAGCTTCTCACGGATATAGATGGGATCGGGTTCTGAGTTCTTGTCGGTACGCATGAAGTCAAGGGCATTCAGCAATACGGCGTTGATGCCTTGCTCCTGCATGTAGTTGACCACCATATTGGTCGACATCAGCTCACCCTGAGCTACGATGCTCTTCTCCTCGAAGCTAGTGAAGAGTTCTTTCGTGAACGAGCGCAGATAGTTCATCTCACTGACAAGTAAGTCGCGTGTCTTCGACTTCATCTCTTCCGTCGAGTACAACTCGTTGATGTGCTTCATATACTTGCGCTCCAACTGATTGATAACATCGTTGGCCCCCTCGGGATTCTTCTTGTAGAGGTAGTTTGAAATCTCGACGAGTGAGTTAGTGGTGCCTGACATGGCTGACAGCACGACGAACACGGGGTCGCCAGACTTGGTTACTAACTTGGTTACTTCCTTCATGCGGGCCGGCGTTCCTACCGACGTACCGCCAAACTTCATTACTTTCATATTATTAAATTTTTACTTTTATTCTTTTCCCTTTTACATCGACAGGTCTTCACGGTCAGAATAGTCTGACACCTTCTTTTGCTCGATAGTATTCTCTTCTTCTTCCTCCTCTTCGCCCTCGTAGAGCGACATCTGGTTATAGTCGTTAGTAATGTCTTCTAATCGCTGGTTGATGCAGCGATAGACGATACCTGGATATTCCTTCAAAAGTGATGTGTTATGAGTCGTCATCACAATAGCTGTACCCATCTGTGTCACCCGACGTAGAAGACCAATAATCTGGCGGGCAGTCTCAATGTCAAAATTACCAGTCGGTTCGTCTGCAATGATGACCTTGGGCTTGTTCAGAATGGCACGGGCAATGGCGATACGCTGCTGCTCACCACCCGACAGTTCATGGGGGAAACGGTCGGCCTTCTCCTGCATCTCCACGTCGTTCAGTACGTCATCGATGCGTTCGTCTATCTCGGCTTTGTCCTTCCAACCTGTAGCCTTTAGTACGAAGCGTAGGTTATCCCTGACCGTACGGTCGGAAAGCAGCTGGAAGTCCTGGAAGATGATACCCATCTGGCGGCGCAAGGCAGGGATGTATTTCTGCTTCATCTCATGCAGGTCATGGTTTAACACGATGGCACACTCGGCCTCATCAACATCAAGCTCGAAGTAGAGTGTCTTGAGCAGGGTGCTCTTACCGGCACCCACACGGCCGATGATGTAAATGAACTCGCCCTCGTCCACGTGGAAGTTAACTTCCTTCAGTACGAGGATGCCATCTTTCTGATAGATATTCGCTTTTTTGTAATCAATAAGCATCGCAGCAATGTTTTTTTTACCTTTTTTACTTTTCACTTCATCGTGCCTGCGGCTTTGGCCGCACGGCGGTTCTTGTCCCAGTTTGGGTCGTGGCGCTTCTGTAGTTCAGCCACCACATCTTCGATTCTCAGCCCCTTTTCAGTCAGCATGACTAACAGGTGGTAAAGCAGGTCGGAGGCTTCATATACCAGATGGTCGTTGGTGCCGTTAGTGGCTTCAATGACGGTCTCCAAGGCTTCTTCGCCAACCTTCTGTGCAATCTTGTTGATGCCCTTGCTGAAGAGACTCGTAGTGTATGATTCCTCGGGCATCTCCTGCTTGCGTTTGTCGATGAACGACTGGAGCTCACTGAGGAACAATAAGTTAGTTTGCAACTCCACACTCTGACCACTGGTTATAGAACCTTGCTGCACATTCTCTTCGCTCCAGCAGGTGTCGGTGCCAGTGTGGCAGGTGGGGCCGACGGGGTGGACACGCACCAGCAGGGTGTCGTTGTCGCAGTCCACCTTCATGTCCACGAGATTCAGAAAGTGACCGCTGGTCTCGCCCTTTGTCCACAGACAGTTGCGTGTACGGCTCCAAAATGTGATATGACCTGTATCCAACGTCTTCTGGTAAGCCTCTTGGTTCATAAAGCCCAGCATGAGCACCTGTCGGGTGTCAGCATCCTGTATGATGGCTGGCACAAGGCCGTCCATTTTTTCGAAATCTATTGTCATATTCTAACGTTTATTCCTTCGTTCTTCAAATACTGTTTCAATTCGGGCACGGGAATCTCACTGAAGTGGAACACCGAGGCCGCGAGGGCTGCGTCAGCATGACCATCTACGAACACATCACGGAAGTGCTCCTTACAACCGGCACCGCCACTGGCAATGATGGGTATGGAGAGGTTGTCGGCCAGTTCGCGCAGGGCTTCGTTGGCATAGCCATTCTTGGTGCCGTCGTGGTTCATCGAGGTAAACAGGATTTCGCCGGCGCCACGCTCTTGGGCCTCGTAAGCCCACTCAAAGAGACCGCGCTCCGTACGTTCACGTCCGCCTTTCAGATAGCAGTGCCAGCCGTCCTCGTCCATGCGGGCATCGATGGCCACTACACACACCTGACTGCCGAAACGTGTCGTAATCTCGTTAATCAATTCAGGACGGCGGATGGCTGCTGAGTTGACGCTTACCTTGTCGGCACCTGCATAGAGCAGGCGCTCCACGTCCTTCAGTTCGTTAATGCCTCCACCCACGGTGAAGGGGATGTTCAGTGTCTCTGCTACCTTGGTCACCATCTCCGTGAACGTCTTACGACCTTCGAAAGAGGCAGTGATGTCGAGAAAACACAGCTCGTCGGCACCTTGCTCACTATAGGTCTTGCCCAATTCCACGGGGTCGCCGGCAGAGCGGAGGTTGATGAAGTTGGTGCCCTTGACGGTCTCACCGTCCTTCACATCCAAACAGGGTATGATGCGTTTTGCTAATCCCATTATTATTTTATTGTCATCTGTCAGTTGTCAGTTCTCGAAGGTTGATTTTTCCTTCGTATATCGCTTTGCCAAATACGACGGCAGGGATGCCTGCCGCATCCAGGGCACGGATGTCATCAATGCTGCTGACCCCGCCGCTGGCAATGAGGTGCAGCTCAGGATAAACATCCATCACACGCTTGTAGAGATCGATGGCGGGACCTGCGAGCGTTCCGTCCTTCGATATCTCCGTACACAGCACCTTGTGGACTCCGGCATCGATGTATTTCTTCAGGAAAGGCAGCAGATCCTCCTCAGAATCTTCCTTCCAACCATTGATACTTATTTTTCCGTTGCGCACGTCAGCACCGAGTATCATGCGGTCAGCACCATATTTGTCGAGCCATGCAATAAAGAGGTCAGGTTGTGTGACAGCAATGCTGCCCACAGTCACCATGGTAGCACCAGCGGCAAAGGCTGTCTCTATGTCTTCGTCGGTCTTGATGCCACCGCCGAAGTCGACATCGAGGGTGGTTTCCGTCGTGATGCGGCGGAGCACTGGATAGTTGACGATATGCTTTGACTTTGCACCGTCAAGGTCAACAACGTGCAGACGCTTGAAGCCCAGTTCCTCGAACTTCTTGGCCACCTCGGCGGGGGAGTCGCGGTAGACGGTCTTTTGGTTGTAATTGCCCTTGGTTAAGCGGACGCACTTCCCGTCGATGATGTCAATAGCCGGTATCAGTTCCATTTCAATTTACATGATTACAATTTACTTATTTCGAGGAAATTCTGCAGGATTCGTTCCCCCACACGTCCGCTCTTTTCGGGGTGGAACTGGCAGGTGTAGAAGTTGTCCTTGTGCATGGAGGCCGAATAGGGCAGGATGTAGTCGGCCGTAGCTATTGTGTCTTCGCAGAGGGGCACATAGTAACTGTGGACGAAATAGACGTAGTTCCCTTCGATGCCTTCCATCAGGGGTGACTTGGTGTCGTAGAGCTTGTTCCATCCCATGCAAGGTACTTTGTCCTCGTGCCTTGTCGGCTGGAAACGTTTTACCTCGGTATCAAAGATACCAATGCATTCCGTATCACCTTCTTCAGAGTGTTTGCAGAGTAGTTGCTGCCCAACACAGATTCCGAAAACAGGCTGCTTCAGGTCGCGAATTACCTCGTCGAGTCGTCTGGCCTTCAGATACTCCATCGCTTCGCCTGCATGCCCCTGTCCAGGGAAGAGTACACGGTCAGCCGCTTTTAACTGCTCGGCATCGTCGGTCAACAAAGGCTCCACACCCATTCGCTTCAGAGCATTCACCACTGAATAGATGTTGCCTGCGTTATATTTTACGATTGCTACCTGCATTTTCCTTTAACTAAAGATGATTGTTTTGTTCTTATACGTGAGAATCTTGCGCTGAATATGCTTGCTGACGGCATGTGACAGCACGATTTTCTCCAAGTCCTTGCCTTTCAGTACCAGACTCTCAGGTGTATCCTTGTGGCTGATACGCGTCACGTCCTGTTCGATAATGGGACCGGCGTCCAGCTCTGCCGTCACATAGTGGCTCGTGGCACCGATAATCTTTACACCGCGTTCCCATGCCTGATGGTAAGGTTTGGCACCGATGAAGGCGGGTAGGAATGAGTGGTGGATGTTGATGATATGGTGCGGATAGGCGGCAATCATCTCGTCCGAGATAATCTGCATGTAACGAGCCAGTACGATAAACGAGATGTCCTCCTTCTTCAGCAACTCCATCTCGGCCTGTTCTACCTCCTGCTTGTTCGAGTGGTCTTTGTTGATGCTCCACACGTAATAGGGAATACCAAACTGCTCAGCAACATAGCGCAGATCCTCATGGTTTGAGACGATGCACGGAATGTCGCAGTTGAATTCACCGGCCTTCCAACGTGCCAGCAGGTCGTAGAGACAGTGGCTCATCTTCGATACGAAAATAGCCATGCGTGGCCGTTTATCACTATAGTAGAGCGAGAATTTCATCTGGTAGCGCTGCGCATAGAGTGTTGTGATATAGTCGTAGAGTTTGTCGCGAGGAATCAGAAAACCGTCCAGTTCCCATTCTATACGCATGAAGAACATTCCGTCCTGCTTGTCCACATACTGGTCAAGATAGACGATGTTGCCTTTGTTATCCGTAATAAACTTAGTCACTTCAGAAATGATGCCCTGTTGGTCAGGACAATGAAGAAGCAGAATTGCTGTTGGTTTCATTCAATTATACCTTATGATAATAATATAGTGTGCAAAGGTACGAAAAAAAGTTTATAGTTCATCGTTCATCGTTCATAATTTTAGTGAAAAGGTGAAAAAAGGGGTATTTGTTTTGCATTTTACTCACTTATTCGTACCTTTGCAAGGAAATTATGAGATATACATCACAGAACCAAGGAGAGTACGACCACTATGACGTACGGGAGGAACAGCCGTTGCTGGAGTTTCTTTTGGCCAATGTCAGGCAGAGCCGTACTAAAGTCAAGGCGACCCTTCAGGGGCAAGGCATCCGTGTAAACGGCAAAACGGTGACACAGTTCGACTATTTGCTGAAACCTGGTATGAAGGTTGCCGTGTCAAGAACCAAGCGCAACCAGCAACAGTTTAAGAGCCGCTTCGTGCGCATCGTCTACGAAGACCGCTGGCTGATTGTCGTTGAGAAACAGCCGGGCATCCTTTCCATGCCTGCTGGCCATTCCACGTTAAATGTGAAGTCGGTGCTTGACGACTACTTCAAGAAGTCGCGTCAGAAGTGTACGGCTCATGTCGTCCACCGGTTGGACCGTGATACCAGCGGTCTGATGGTCTATGCCAAGGACATGGACACCGAACAGGTGCTGGAGCACAACTGGCATCAGATAGTCTATGACCGACGCTATGTAGCTGTTCTTAGTGGCGAAATGGAGCAGGACGAAGGCACCATAGCCAACTGGCTTAAAGATAACAAGGCCTATGTCACCTTCTCGTCGCCTGTAGACAATGGTGGCAAGTATGCCATTACTCATTTTCACGTCATGGATCGTACGACTGATCATTCACTGGTAGAGTTCCTCCTGGAGACAGGGCGCAAGAATCAGATCCGCGTCCATGCCGCCGATATGGGGCATCCTGTCTGTGGCGATACGAAGTACGGCAACGGTGATGATCCCTTACACCGTCTCTGTCTGCACGCCTGGCTGTTATGCTTCTACCACCCTGTAACAAAGGAGCCCATGGAGTTCGAAACCCCTGTGCCACCATTATTTAGACATTTGTTCAAGTAATGAATTGAAGAGTTGAACGATGGAAAACTTTACGTATTATCTCGTTATTCTGGCACTTATTGTGATTGCCCTCATCATTATCAAGAAGGTCACTTCCTGTTTGGTGAAGTCAGCAGTCACTATCCTGTTGATTATCGCAGCAGCCGTCATCTACTGGCTTTATCTTAGATAAGCAGGAGCCCCAAGGAGACACAGAGTCCGTAAACAAAGATGTTACGGGCGGTCTCGGCCAGACACTCGTTCAGTTGTCGGCCGAAGTTCATACGCCGCATCTTCAGCCATGTATAGATGTGGAGCAGCAGGTAGACAAAGGGAAGCACGAAAGCCAACACGTGTCCGTTTATCCAGAATACGGCACCTGCGGCTACAGCTGCCACTCCCAGCAGCAAATAGAACCACTCTGCGGCAGTTCCTCCCATTATGACTACCAAAGTCCGTTTGCCATCGCGCTGGTCGTTGTAGCGGTCCCTATAGTTGTTTACCACCAACAGACCGTCGACTACCATACCGCAGGCCACTGAAGCCAACAACACCTGCCATGTGACGTTGTGTAGTTGTACATAGTAGGTACAGCAGACCGGTACGATACCGAAAAATACCAGTACCAGTATGTCTCCCATTCCGATATACGAAAGGTGGGTGGTATAGAGGAAACAGAACGCTACGCACAGCAATCCCACAACCACCATCTCCAGACCACCGTACCAGATGAGTGGTAGCCCTATCAGACAGGCCACCACCGTCGTAGTGGCTATAGCCTGTTTCATGGACTCTATCTTCACCCATCCTTGTGTACAGGCCCGAAGTGGTCCAAACCTTGTTGTTGCATCGTCATTGCCACGGGCATAGTCGAAAAAGTCGTTGACGAAGTTTGCGTCCACCTGCATAATAAAGGCGAACAGCAGGCAAAGCATTGCCGCGATCCAACTGAACACGTCGTCGCCATATTGTCTGGCGTCTACCCAGGCTAGTGCCAGTCCTATCATCACTGGCACCGCTGCTCCGCTTAGCGTCTTCGGACGGGCTGCCAGCAGCCATGCCTTTAGAGAGTCTTGTTTGATGTTTTCTTCCATAACTTCTGCAAAGTTACGAATAAGTGAGTAAAATGCAAAACAAATACCCCTTTTTTCACCTTTTCACTAAAATTATGAACGATGAACGGTGAACAATGAACTTTTTTTCGTACCTTTGTAGCTGATATGACAACTAACAATCTTTCCCTCGACTTGGTGGAGTTCGTTGAGACTCAGATCCTGCCTCAGTATTCCGCCTTTGATAAGGCTCACAACATGGAGCATGTTATACGAGTCATACGCCGCTCGCTCGATTTGGCACGTCACATGGGGGCCAACCTTGATATGTGCTATGCCATAGCTGCTTACCACGACCTCGGACTTTCTGGACCGCGTGCCATCCACCATCTAACCAGTGGTAAGATTCTTATACAAGATGCCCGTCTGAAGCGGTGGTTCACTGCCGACCAACTGAAGCTGATGAAGGAGGCCGTCGAGGATCACCGTGCTTCCGCCTCCCGCACTCCACGCAGCATCTACGGAAAGATTGTGGCTGAGGCCGATCGCGATATAGAACCTGAGACAGTCATCCGCCGTACCATTCTCTACGGACTGACCAACTACCCCCAGTTGAACCGTGAAGGACACTGGAGCCGTTTCATGCAGCACATGCACGAGAAGTATTCCGCCGAGGGGTATATACGCCTCTGGATTCGTGGTTCAGAGAATGAGCGCAAGCTCAACGAACTGCGAAAGCTCATTGTCGATCCGCAGAAGATGCGTATCATCTTCGACCGCATCTTCGAAGAAGAGACGGCATGATGGCATTAGCTTGGGGGTGAGTGTTGTTTAGTCTTCCAGTGAATAGGTGATGGTGGTGACCACACGCAGTTTTTTGATATAGGGCGTGTTCTGGTCGCGGTTGTCAATCTCGAACTGCCCTTGACCCGCGCTCTGAATCTCGCCCAAATGTGAGTTGCTGGCTTCGGCAAACTGTTCGGCTGTTTTCTGGGCGTTCTTGATGGCCTCAGCCATCATTTCCGGCTTCATCTGCTGGAATGAGGCATATTCGTAATCAGCATTGCTGTTCTCGATTGCCACACCCTGTTTCAGAAGTTCTGCCTGTTGGAAGATGGCCTTATTCACCTGCTCAACTTTGTTAGTTGCCACTGTGATGGTGGTCGAGACGATGTAACGGAAATTCTTGTTGTTGTCACCCCATTCACGAGCCTCCAGATCGCTGATGGATGGCGGGTTGATGGTTATCTCCTTCTCGTCGAGTCCGTTCTGTTTCAGAAACTGCTTGATTTTTGTCGTCTGGAGGTTGATGCCTTCGTAGAGCATGGGCAGGTCGTTACCTGTGACCTTCGTGCCGATACTCCACGTCACCTTGTCAGCAGGCACCTCACGCTCTGCCAATCCCTTCACCGTTACATGGCGGTCCTTATTAGCAAAATTGTCGATACCTGCCTTCATGAACCAGCCTAAACAAAAAATACCTACTGCAATGAGTGCTGCTGCAATTAAACGATTTTCTTTCATATACTAACTGATTTTAAGTTTATGACTGCAAAGATACGAAATAATTGATAATTGGCAATTGATAATTAATAATTATTTCGTATCTTTGCAGGGTTAAACAAAATTAAGGTATAATGATGATAAAGAAAACAATTCTGTTTGTGATGCTGATGCTGGCTGTATTGACGGTCCAGGCAGGCAACGATCGGCCGCAGTTTGGTGAACGTCCAAAACTGGTGGTTGGCATAGTAGTGGACCAGATGCGATGGGACTACCTGTCGCGATACTATGATAAGTTTGGCAAGGATGGTTTCCGTCGCCTGATTGACCAAGGTTACTCGTTCGACAACTGCTTGATAGACTACCTGCCTACGGTGACGGCCATCGGACATACGAGCGCTTATACAGGTACGACACCCGCTTTTCATGGTATCTGCGGCAACAACTTCTATATTGATGGCAAAGAGACGTATTGCTGCCGCGACACGACGGTGACACCTGTTGGGTCAGATAATAGGAAGGCTGGCTGCATGTCGCCGATAAATCTGCTCAGTACCACCATTGGCGACCAGCTACGCCTACATACCGACTTTCGAGCGAAAGTCATCGGTATTAGCTACAAGGATCGTGCTGCCATCTTGCCAGCAGGTCACTCTGGCAACGCCGCTTATTGGCTGGATACGAAGAACCGCCAGTTTATCACTTCGACGTACTACATGCAGGAACTACCGCAGTGGGCAAAGGATTACAATGCCCAGCTGGCCACGAACAAACAGTTCAAGGAGGTGGGCAGTGACGTTGGACTCCATCCGCTGACAGGTCACATCACCACCGATATGGCGATTGCAGCTCTGGAGGGTGAGCAGTTAGGACAGGGTAGCGAGACCGACATGCTGTGTATCAGTTATTCGCAGACTGACGTTATAGGCCACAAATGGGGAACGCGAGGGGAGCATGCCGATGAGGCCTATTTAGCGTTGGACAAGGACATTAGCCGGCTGTTCGAAGCCTTGGATGCCAAGGTGGGACGTGGCAACTATATCGTATTCCTGACGGCAGACCACGGTGCAGCCCACAATGAGCAGTTCATGCAGGATAACCGCCTGCACGGCGGAAAATGGCTTTCTGCAGACGTGAGAGAAGGTCTGGAACGCTACATTGCTTCTAAGCTACGCAACACGGGGAATGTTGTGTTGGGCATGACCGACTACCGTTTCTACTTAGACCATGAGGGCATTATCGCACAAGGACTGGATTTGCTGGATGTAAAGGCTGTGGCCATGGAATATCTGCGCAAGAGTCCTTATCTGTCGTTTGTCGTGGACTACGAACAGGCAGCTTGTGCCCCTGTGCCAGCATTCCTGAAGGAACGGATATTGCGTGGCTATAATCTGCACCGTTCGGGCGACATTATTGTCTGTGTGGAACCTGGTTTCTATGAGTTTGGCTCGTGGTCGTCACCAGTAGGAACGACTCATGGCGAATGGAATCCTTACGATGCTCACATCCCTCTTCTGTTCTACGGATGGAAAATCCCTCATGGCGCCTGTCCAGTCGAAGTCCATATCACGGATATAGCACCGACGGTCTGTTCGTTGTTACATATTCAACAACCTAATGCGTCAATTGGTAGCGCTTTGGAATTTAATTGACTTTTGAGAAAACAAATTCTACAATAAACTGCTGATATATTGAAATTTAATGCGTACCTTTGCAGCCGAGAACGACAGTGAAGTAAAAACTAAATTGAAGGCTGAGGTATGAACTTAGGTAAGCACATCGAAGAGATTCTTAGGAAGCAGGGGAAATCCGCTGCTTGGTTGGCAACGCAGATTCCCTGTGAGCGTACGAATGTCTACAACATTTTCAAAAGAAAAAGCTTGGACGTACGCCTGCTGATGCGAATCAGTGTTATTTTGGAGTACGACTTCTTTATGGAATTATCACAGGAAGCGTTTCCCAAGGCTAAATAATTAAGGCCGTTGCCATAGGGCAACGGCTTTTATTATGGTTCCGGTCTCTCATATTTAGTTCAGCTGTTTAGACAGTTCGTCTACAATGTCCGAAGCAACAGCTTTTTTGGGCTTCTTTTCGTATTCCTGGCGACCTTCTTTGGACAGAATGGTAATCTGGTTGTCATCACTCTTAAAGCAAGTGCCCTCGTTGCGTAGGGAATTGAGTACGATGAAGTCCAGATTCTTTTTCTGCAGCTTCTCCTGTGCATGGGTCTCCTCGTCGTTGGTCTCAAGGGCAAATCCCACCAGTACCTGCCGCTCTGTCTTCAGTTGTCCCAGACGTGCTGCGATGTCGTGGGTCGGTACCAGTCGGATAACCAGGTCGTCAGACTTGCGCTTGATCTTTTGGTCTACCACATTGGCCGGTTTAAAGTCTGCTACTGCTGCACAGAGAATGGCGGCATCGCACTGTGGGAAGACTTTGGTGGCTGCGTCATACATCTGTTCGCAGCTCTCCACGTCGATACGATGAATGTAGTGTGAGGAACATTGAACGTTGACGGGACCTGCAACGAGTGTCACTTCGGCGCCTCGGCGGGCACATTCCTCAGCCAGTGCAAACCCCATCTTGCCACTGGAGTAATTGCCGATGAAACGAACTGGGTCTATCTTCTCGTAGGTAGGACCGGCGGTGATGAGTATGTGTTTGCCGGTGAGCGGGGAGGATTGAGGGAAAAGACAATGATCGAGGTATTCAACAATCTTTTCCGGCTCCTCCATGCGGCCTTTTCCTTCGAGACCTGATGCCAGGAATCCGCTTTGAGGTTCGATGATGTGGTTGCCGAACGAACGTAGCCGTTCCATGTTTTGCTGAGTCGTGGGATGCTGGTACATGTCAAGGTCCATGGCGGGTGCAATGAAGACGGGGGCTTTCATCGACAAGTAAGTAGTAACGAGCATATTGTCCGCTATACCGTTTGCCATCTTTCCCAGTGTAGAAGCCGTACAAGGCGCGATAAGCATGGCATCGGCCCACAGACCAAGTTTAACATGCGAGTGCCACATACCGTCGCGCTGTGAGAAAAACTCGCTGATGACAGGCTTCTGGGTAAGAGTAGACAGGGTGATGGGGGTGATGAACTCCTTGCCGGCAGGTGTGATGACTACCTGCACCTCGGCACCGGCCTTTACCAGTTCCCTGATAATTAGACACGATTTATAGGCTGCTATACTGCCAGTAATGCCTAAGACGATTTTCTTGCCTTTCAACATAGTTCGCGGTAGCAAATTATTCACTATTTCCTCATTTCTGAGCTTCGCGCAGCCGGATGCGTGTCAGCACCTGTTTGGTGTTATAGGTGAAGTCGCCACCTAATATCCAGCTGAAATAGCCTGGGTCGAAACGCAGCACCTGGGCAACGGGCAGTCCCTTGTGCTTACCGAAGTTGAACACCTCGGTACGTACACCGTTCACCTCGGCCCATACAATGCGTCCAGCGAAGTCCACATTGTCGTTGACCTTTGAGAAATCAGCCAAGAACTGCATGTCGTTTTTCAGCACACGGTCGGGTGAGTCTTCACCTAACGAATGCTGGTGCTCTGCGGTATAGTGGTCCAATTCGGCCTGCAGTACTCGATAGGTGGCCTCTGTGTCCTGATCGGCGCGGTGAGCCTCAAAGTCATCTTCCATTTTACGGCCGCAGTAGAACTTATAGGCAGCTGCCAGATTGCGGCGTTCCATCTTGTGGAAGATGGTCTGCACGTCGATGAGCCGGCATCGTGAGAAGTCGAAGTCGACGCCGGCACGCAGGAATTCCTCTGCCAGCAGGGGAACGTCGAAGTGGTTACTGTTGAAGCCGGCAATGTCGGAACCCAGGAACACCTCGTTGAGCTTGGCAGCCAATTGCTTGAAGGTCGGCTTGTCCTTGACATCGTCGTTAGAAATGCCTGTCAGCTCGGTAATTTCAGGAGCAATCTCCCTCTCGGGATTGATAATCTCGTTGCCGCGAACCTCATGGCCGTCGGGGAATATCTTGATGTATGACAACTGGATGACACGGTCCTTGACCAAGTCAAGTCCCGTCGTCTCCAAATCAAAAATTACCAGTGGTTTCTGTAAGTTCAGTTTCATGTATTGTCAATTGTCATCTGTCATTTGTCAATTAATCATTGATGAGCATGGGCATCATCAGCATCAGTACGTCCTGATTCTCAGGCTGTTCTGAGGGCAGTACCAGTCCAGCGCGGCTGGGATCAGCCAGCTGGATGATGACTTCTTGACAGTCGAAGTTGCTTAGAATCTCGATGAACGAAGAACCCTTGAAACCGATGCTCATGGGCTGTCCGTTATATTCACACGACATGCGCTCGGTAGCGGTCTTGGCGAAGTCGTAGTCCTCGGCATCTAACTGTAGGGTGGCACCCTCTACATGGAAGCGGATGAGGTTACTGGAGTCGTTAGCAAAGGGCTGTACGCGGCGCAGGGCTGCCAGTAATGCCAGACGGTCTACGGTCAGCTGGTTGGGGTTAGCCTGTGGAATGACCGAGTTGTAGTTAGGATAGCGTCCTTCTATCAGACGGCAAATGAGTTCTCCGTCGCCATAGTCGATGATGGCATTGCGTTCTTCGAAGCGGATGATGACGTCGCCACCGTCCTTGCCTAACAGATTCTTCAGCAGTGAGGCGGGCTTCTTCGGCAGGATAAACGATGAAGGCTGGTCACGACGGATGGTCAGGATCTTGTTGCGAACGAGCTTGTGGCCGTCGGAAGCTACAATGGCCAGGCACTCAGGTGTCAGGTCGAAGTAGACGCCATTCATGACAGGACGCAACTCGTCTTGTGCTGTG
>Ga0310786_10001946_pt1 | contig 32586 bp, 29 predicted proteins | sample AusTroGonzalo_MG_FD_203881 | JGI IMG/M metagenome (GOLD analysis project Ga0310786, IMG submission 203881) | Bovine rumen microbial communities from tropical cattle in Woodstock, Queensland, Australia - Gonzalo_03 (v2) (version 2) | ecosystem: Host-associated > Mammals > Digestive system >...
GCCCCGAGGAGTGATGGATGAAAGTCTCGCGCATGGTGAGCTTGTTATGTGGAGTTGGGCTAGCCTGTTCTTCGGTTTTTGCCGCTCCAGACCCGAATTTTCACATTTATCTCGCTTTCGGCCAGTCTAACATGGAAGGCCAGGGCACAATCGAAAGCCAAGATAAAACAGTCGATCCCCGATTCCAAATGCTTTCGACTATTGACAACTTCAATGGACGCAAGCTAGGCACTTGGAACGACGCCATCCCTCCCCTCGCCAACAAGCATGGCGGTTTAGGCCCCACAGACTATTTCGGACGCACCCTTGTAAAGGAACTCGACCCGCAAATCAAAGTCGGCGTCGTAGTCGTGGCAATCGCGGGTTGCAGCATCGTAGCCTTCGACTCGCCGCTAGACGATGGTTATATGTCAACTCAAGCCGGTTGGTTCAAGGATATCGTCAAGGATTATGGCGGCGACCCGTATAAGCGCTTAGTGGAAATGGCTAAGAAGGCCAAGGAAGACGGCGTCATCAAAGGCATCATCTTCCACCAAGGCGAAACCGATGAAGGCGACAGTGATTGGCCCAACAAGGTCAAGAAAGTCTATGACCGTTTGGTCAAGGACATCGGACTTGACGAGAACATTCCGTTCTTCGCAGGCGAAGTTCCGTATAACGGAAGTTCCAAAGGGACAAACACCAACATCAGGAAGCTCCCGAGTAAATCCAAGAATTTCTATCTCGTTTCTGCCGAAGGCCTTAACGATTTGGACATGATGCGAATCCACTTCTCTTCGCAGGGCTACCGCGATTTCGGCAAGCGCTATGCAGAAAAAGTGATGGAAGTTTTAGGAGATGACCTCAAGCCTGTAACAACAACGCCGTCAAGCAGCAGTGAAGCTCCAGCAAGTTCGTCTGAAGCAGCATCAAGTTCATCGGCAGCTCCGGCGAGCAGCGCAACGGAACCGGGCAGTTCCGCAACAGAAGCCATTGCAGTAGCAAATGTTTCTCGCAATTTGACCGTAGGCAACATTTCGTTTGACGGAGATATGCTCCAAATTCCGCTAACATTAGCTCGTGCTGGAGTCGTGAACGTGCGTCTTTATTCCGTACTCGGCAACGAAGTCGCAAATGCATATAACATCATGACTGCAGGAACAAATAGCATTCGCCTCTCCAAGAAAAACATCCCTGCGGGCATTTATATGCTAAGCGTCCAGACAGATTCCACTCACATTACAAAGCGCATCGACGTGAGCCGCTGAGCAATGAGCTTCGAACCTTGAGCCATGAGCGGTGAGTAATGCAGAGAGTATAAAGTTGTCATCCTATCGGGTTCACAGAACCCGATAGGATCCAAAACAGCTGAAATGCCATAAAAAACTGAAATCAAATCTACCCCTTGAAGCAACAGGCTTTGAGGGGTATTTTTGCCATATGAACAAAAAAGTTTTTCTGTACCTATAAAACAGATGATAATGAAGTTTTATAGGTATCTAAAATTTCTTTTTTTATTTCGTACCTATAAATCGCTAAGAACCAACAATTTTATAGGTACGAATTTCAGAATTGTCTTAAAATTTTGAGAAAAAACGCATACAGAAGTTCATGCAGTCAAACTTCAACCACTAAATCCCACCTTTCGCTTCTTTCCAAAGTTTTTGCAATCCCTCTAGCCCGACATCCTTGATTTCTTTACCTTGTTCCTTGACTCGACGTTCCACTTCGCGGAAGCGTTTTTCGAACTTGTTGTTCGCACGTTGCAAAGCGATGTTTGCATTGAAGCCGCAATGACGCGCCACGTTCACCAAGCTGAACATGATGTCGCCGAATTCATCTTCCAAACGATCGACATTTGCGTTTTCGGAAGTCACTTTTTCCATCTCGTTCCTGAATTCCGCAAATTCTTCTTGAGCCTTGTCGAACACAGGCCCCGCCTCGCCCCAATCAAATCCAACCTTCGCGACCCTGCGGATAATGTCCTGCGAACGGGCTAGTGTCGGCATGCTCTTGCTGACTTTGTCCATAATAGACTCGCCCGCATGTTTCAAGTTGTTTTTCTCCTGCGCCTTGATACGTTCCCAACGGCGGCTGACTTCGTTTGCGTTATCGACTTGAGCATCACCGAACACATGCGGATGTCTGCGCACCATTTTCTCGCACAAGCCCTGCACCACATCGTCAATCGAAAAATCGCCTTGTTCCTTGCACACCTGCGAATGGAAAATCACCTGAAACAGCACATCGCCGAGTTCCTCGCACATGTGCTCCTTGTCGCCCTCCTGGGCCGCATCAATAAACTCACAACTTTCTTCGACCAAATACGGCAGTAGCGAATGCGTATCCTGCTTGCGGTCCCACGGGCAACCATTCTCCGAGCGGAGGCGAGCCATAATATCGACAAGATCATTAAAAGTGTATTTCATGCCGTAAAAGATAGAAAGTAAACGTCCCCTCTTGTTTTTACACAATAAATTCACTAAATTTCTTTATGTAATTATTATATCGTTTGTTTTATCGTTTTCTATATCGTTTGTTTTATCCGTTTAAAGATTAAAAGCCAGCTGGGATCCATCGCCCCTATAAAGGCTTCAGAAAGACAGCAAAATAAAAGGACCTTATGGAAACGAAACTTTTGTATAACGAACCATACCGCGAGCTCACCCCTGAAAATTATCCGCTATCGTTGCGGACATCAAAGTACTGCCCCAAGCGTCTTTTCTGCAAAGGCACACTCCCCACTACAGACAAAATCGGCATCGCCATGGTCGGCACCCGCCGCCCGTCCGCATCCGCCGAAGAACTTTGCCAAAGGCTGGTCGCTTCGCTCCAAAACACGAACGCGGTCGTCATCTCCGGGCTTGCACAGGGCATCGACAGCTACTGCCATCGTGCATCACTTGACGTCGGCATTCCAACAATCGCCGTCCTCGCACAAGGGCTGAACACCAAAATCGAAGGCGAACGAGCCTCCACCGCAGAACGCATATTGCAATCAGGCGGAGCACTCCTCAGCGAATACGAAGGCGATACCCCCGCATACAAAGGAAATTTCATCGCACGGAACCGCATCATCAGCGGACTCAGCCAAACCACGCTCGTCATCCAAAGCCGTCAAAAAGGCGGAGCACTCCTCACCGCTCAATTCTGCCAAGACGAAGGCAAACCGCTCCTCGCCATCCCCGGTAACTTCGACTGCGAACTCTACAGCGGCACAAACGCCCTCCTTGACAACGGACGTGCCAAAGCCGTATTCGTTCCCGAAAGTTTGCGTTCCGTAGCCGGTATTCCACAACTCGACGGGGCCAAAATGGAACAGCTCACCTCATGCGGAGTACGGCTTTCAGACGGAGCACGAAGGGTATTCGAGCGCTTCAACGGATTCCGCAAAACATTTTCGGAACTTCAGCAAGATTTTGACTTTAAAGCACCAGAACTTTTAGCTATATTGACGGAGCTAGAAATATCTGGTTTAGTCACATCAAAAGACAATTACCAATTCTATTTTAACGGAGCATAACGAGTTGCGCAGCCGAATTTTCATTATAATCGCCACAGTGATCGCATTCGCGTTCCTGGTATTTCAGGCGTTATTCGGCAAAAACAGTTTTCCTGAGCAACACAGAATTTCAAATGAAATCGAGTTCTACCAAAAGCAAATCGATTCACTAAACAAAGTCATCGAAAGCCGCAACGAACTCATAAATAAACTAAAAACAGACTCGCTCTACAAAGAAGAAATCCTCCGCACCCGCTACGGCATGAGCCGCCAAGACGAGAAAGTATTTCAACTGGTAAAATAAGACCTGCGCTGAGACGACTGCGAAGTTTCAGCCGAAAAAAATTATTCCGCCCAGTGGTTTCCGTTGTAATTCTTGGCGGTATCCGCATCCATGCCAATTTGGCGAATCAAATCCTCGATGCTCGCAAACTTCTTTTCAGGGCGCAAAAACGCAAGTAAATCCAGCACAAGATGTTGTCCGTAAATATCTTCATTAAAGTCAAGCAAGAACGCTTCAATCGCAAGGTTATGCGTCCCGGGCGTTGTCGGCTGCGTCCCGATGTTCACGACAGAGCGGTAAATGCGACCGTCCGAAAGTCTTGCACTAGCCACATACACACCGCCCTTCGGCAAGAACTTGTACTGTTCCACTTGCACGTTCGCCGTCGGGAATCCAATCGTATGGCCAAGGCGCTTGCCCACCACCACCGTACCTGACAAACGGTATGGGCGGCCCAAATACGTCTGGGCGCGATCCACATCGCCATTCAAAAGAGCATTGCGCACCGCCGAAGAGCTTACGCGCTCGCCCTTGTGCAACACAATCGAAAGCATCGCTGTCGAAAGTTCCGGGAATGCAGCCGTAATCGTCTCGTAATTGCCTTTGCCGCCAGCACCAAAGCAATGGTCATGCCCAAAGAACATCGAAGCAACTTCGCGCTTTTCAATCAACTCTGTGCGTACAAATTCATCAAACGGAAGTTTCGCCAATTCATGCGTGAATGGCAACACTAAAAATTCAAGCCCAAGGCTTTCAATGAACTCACGCTTTTCCTCTGTCGTCGTAAGAAGTAACGGGTCGCCCGGACCACGCAAAACGTAATTGGAATGCGGTTCAAAGCTGATGACCGTCGGCTGCAAATGATTCACTTCGGCAACCGCCTTGAGCGTGCGGAAAAGTGCCTGATGCCCCAGATGGCATCCGTCAAAATTACCCATTGTCACAGCACGTTTCATCAATCATCCTCGCCTTACTCGTCATTCCCGCGAAGGCGGGAATCTATTCATCCTCGCCCAAATAAAACTTCGGCATTATCCGTCCCGGTTCGTAATGGCATAAACTTAAAACTTCGCCGTTCATATCAGCGGCAAATACAAAAGATTCACATCCCGGTTGCGAACTTAAATTTTCAACAGGAGTCCGCCACGGCACCCAATTTCCTAAACGAATCGCCTTGACTTGATTGTCATTCAAACGCACCACCGGGAAATCAAGAACTTGATCGACCGGCAGCAAGTTTTCGCGAGTCAAATTTTCACCACGAACAGCACTGTCAACATTTACGTTCCCAATGCGATGACGACGGATCATAGACACGCAACCGCACGTACCAAGCGCACGTGCAATATCACGACCGAGCGAACGAATATACGTCCCTTTGCTGCAATTACATTCCATGTCAAACGTCGCAAAAGATTTGCCGGTACAGCCATCCGTTTGAAACCCCTCGCCAATAACTTTCAGCGAGGAGATGTGGATGCGACGAGGCTTGAGGTCGATTTGCTTGCCACGTTCCATCCAGTCGCTAGCACGGCGGCCATCAATTTTCACGGCGCAATACTTCGGCGGAATCTGGTCAACGTCGCCCACGAACTGCGGAATGACACGCTCAAGGTCTGCACTAGTAATGCCTTGGATCCTATCGTCTGCGGCTTCAGCATGACAATCTAAATCGCTCTGGATTCTTCGGTCGCATTGCTCCCTCAGAATGACGTGCGAGGCGAGTGCAGCAGAACCGCTTGTGGCTCCAGAATGACAACTTGATGCTGTCATGCCGGACTCTGTTCCGGCATCTGTTTTTCCCTCAACTCTCTCGTCTTGTTCGACAACAGCGCCGTCCCACTCTAAAGTGTCGGTTTCATAGCCGAGATGGAGCCTAAACGTATAGCACTTGTCTTTCGCTTCGACATACGGCAAAAGACGCGTCGCACGGCCCGTCGCCGCGATAATTAGCCCGCTTGCACGCAAATCCAGCGTACCCGCGTGGCCGACGCGTTTAGTACAAAAGACCCTTTTCAAAGGGAAAAGGGCCTTAAAAGATGTTTCACCTGCAATTTTGTCCAACAGGACGAAGCCAGAAGAGGCCAATTAAAGTTCCCCTTTCTGCTTCAGTTCTGCAAGAATATCTTCGATATGCATGGCGTGTTCGAGGTTTTCGTCCAGAACGAACTTGAGTTCCGGAATCTTGAAAATCTTGAGGGACTTGCCCAAAACACCACGAATATAACCGGCGGAATTGTTGAGCCCGACAAGCGTATCACGCTTTTCTTTATCGGAACCCATCACCGAAACCAAGGCCTTCGCATAGCTCAAGTCTTCGGTAATATCCACACGGGTAATGCTAGCGAGCGTACTCACACGCGGATCCTTCAAGCCATTCTGAATCAGCTTGCCGATTTCCTCGCGGAATTGTTCGCCCAATCTGTCTGTTCTACGACTCATGAATTAGTGGTTAGTAGTTAGTGGTTAGTGATTAGTTAGGTTTGAGCATTGAGCGCGCTTCGCTTTGAGCTATGAGCTTTTCTGCTCACAGCTCATCGCTGACAGCTCACGGCTATTCACCCTTTGCGGCCTCAGCAGCTGCGGCCTTCGCTTTCTCTTCGGCTTCTTCGCGAGCCACGTCTTCCAACGTACGGGCAACCTTGACTTCCTTGAAGAAGATGAGGCTATCGCCTTCCTTGATATCGTCGTAACCCTTGAGGCCGATACCGCACTCGAAGCCACGAGCGACAGACTTCACGTCGTCCTTCATGCGCTTGAGAGACTGGACTGCCGTAGAACCGAGTTCCACGCCGTTGCGGTAAACGCGAACGAGGCTTGTGCGATCGACCTCGCCATCGGTAACCATACAGCCGGCGATGAGACCAACCTTCGGGACCTTGAAGACCTGGCGGATTTCGGCTTCGCCCACGAGTTCTTCGCGGAGAGTCGGCTTGAGGAGGCCTTCCACAGCGTTCTTGATGTCTTCAATGCAGTCGTAAATCACGCGGTAGTTGCGGATTTCGATGCCTTCCTTCTGAGCCATTTCGCGGACAGCGAGAGACGGCATAAGGTGGAAGGAGATAATGATTGCCTGTGCAGTCGTTGCAAACAGGATATCGGATTCCGTAATCGTACCCACACCCTTGCGGATGATGTTGACGCGGACTTCCTTGTTGGTAAGCTTTTCGAGGGAAGCAGCCAAAGCTTCGGCAGAACCACCCACGTCGGCCTTGACGATGAGGTTGAGTTCGGAGAGCTTGCCTTCCTTCTTGTCGTTGAAGGAATTTTCCAAGGACACGGTCTTACGAGCGCGGAGGTCGCGTTCACGGGCGGCCATGCGGCGCTTGGAAGCAATTTCACGTGCGGTCTTTTCGTCTTCGACCACAACAAGTTCGTCACCGGCCTGCGGAGTACCGTCAAAGCCGAGCACCTGACACGGAGCAGACGGAGGAGCTTCCTTCATCTGGACGCCACGTTCGTTGAACATGGCACGGACACGACCAGCGTAGATACCGCAAACAAACGGGTCACCCACATGGAGCGTACCGTTCTGCACGAGGATCGTAGCCATGGAACCCTTACCCACATCGAGCTTGGATTCAACGACAGCGCCACGAGCGTGCGTATTCGGATTGGCCTTGAGTTCCAAAATTTCAGCTTCGAGAGCGAGCGTTTCGAGGAGCACGTCCATGCCCATGCCGGAGCGTGCAGAAACTTCGATACAGCTCGTCTGACCACCCCACTGTTCGACTTCGACGCCGCGTTCAGCGAGCTGGGCGCGAATCTTGTCCGGGTTAGCGGTCGGAAGGTCCATCTTCGTGATGGCGACAACCATCGGGACGTTTTCACGCTTTGCAAGTTCAATACATTCAACGGTCTGCGGCATCACCATGGAGTCGGCAGCGACAACAAGTACGATAACGTCGGTCACCTGTGATCCGCGAGCACGCATAGCACTGAACGCTTCGTGACCCGGAGTATCGAGGAAAGTAACCTTGCCCTGCTTGGTCGTGACTTCGTATGCACCGATGTGCTGCGTAATGCCACCCGATTCGCCAGACACCACATGGGTCTTACGGATCCAGTCGAGGAGAGAAGTCTTACCGTGGTCAACATGGCCCATGACGGTAACCACCGGATGACGCGGCTGGAGATTTTCTTCGCTTTCTTCTTCGACACCGAGAACTTCTTCTTCGTATTCTTCCATCAACTGAGCTTCGTAACCGAATTCATCAGCCAAAATCTGAATCGTTTCAAAATCGAGGCGAGCGTTGATGGTCACCATCATGCCCATTTCCATGCACTTTGCGATAACGCGTGCCGGCATTTGATCCATGAGGCCAGCGAGTTCACCCACGGTGATAAAGTCAGAAGTCTTGAGAATCTTCTTTTCTTCACCGGAGTTGTTGTCGTTGTGTTCTTTATGATAAACTTTCTTGACCGGGTTCTTGGAAAGCGAAGCCATCACGCGGGAAACATTCTGACGAACGGCTTCCTGCTGCTGTTCCTTCTGCATTTCCTGACGGTCTTTATTGTTGCTACGACGGTTCTTGTCGTTGCCATGGCGACCGTTCTGGCCCTTGCCATTGCCCTTGCCGTTCTGATTCTGGGCAAGAACCTGGTTGTTGTTATTGGAAGCATTGAAAGCTTCTTGCATGGAGCCGCTAGAGAAACCGCCATTGCGGCCAGTATAGCCACGGCTACTGCTACTAGCGTTACCGCCGTTCTGACGACGGTTGTTGTTGCGATTGTCGTTACCGCCATTTCCGTTGTTCGAAAGGCGGCCAAACGTACCCGTGTAACCCTGACTGTTGTTGCCACCATTACCGCCGTTACCACCACGATTATTCTGGCGGTGATTGCCACGAGCGGCCTGAGCTTGCTGGCGAGACTTTTCGATACGGGCAAGGATTGCAGCATCGGGTTTGAACACCTGAGCCTTCATCGGCGGCTGCTTAAGTTCCGTGTTCGCAGTCATCATCGTCGGCTGCGGAGCAGCGGGCTTTGCGTTCACGGCAGGAGCTGCAGGCTTCGGAGCAGGTGCAGCCGGTTTTGCAGGAGCCGGGGCAGCAGGCTTTGATACAGGAGCCGCCGGGGCGGGAGCCGCGGGCTTTGCGTTCACAGCAGGAGCGACAGGAGCCGGTGCCGAAGCAGCCGTTTGAGCCGCCGGAGCAGCGGGTGCGGAAGCCGGGGCGGCAGGCTTAGCCACAGGAGCAACCGGAGCGGGAGCTGCGGGCTTTGGTGCAGATGCGGCCTGAGCCGGAACTGCTTGAGCCGGTGCAGCCGGTTTCGTAATCGTCGTCGGATTTGGCTTCGGCGGGAACTTCGATTCCTGCTTTGCAGGGGGCTTCGGAGCATCCTTACGGACACCCGGACCTTTCTTGAGGCTCACCTTCAAGCCAAGCTTGTTCGTCGCAACCGACGTTTCCTTCTTCTTTGCAGGAGCGGAAGCGGAAGAATCAGATTCAGAAGCGGTCGGCCTCTTCAGATTCTTGTTGCGGGCATCCTGCTTCTGTTTTTCGGCAGCGGCAGCCTCCTCGATCTTTTCAAAGTCTGCCATATCCAATTTGGACATATGGGTACGAACAGCAACGCCTGCATCGCGAAGCAGTTTCATCACCACATCAACCTTCAATCCATGAGCATCAGCCCAATCCTTAGGTTTCATTTGAGAATCATTCGTCATGAATAGCCTATTCAATTCCTTTTCTTATTCTTCCGTTAAACAATTGCCCTACGCAAAAGTTCTTAAGCGTTTTCCTTCTTTTCAGAACGCTTCGATCTCATTCTTCTTTCATCCTCATAATTGCTCATGAGAATCTTGTTCTTGGACTCTTCATCCATCTGAGACCATTCCTGTTCGCCATGAACATCGAGCTTGCGATCCACGAGGCGACCGGCAAGTTCCACATTCTGGCCACCCTTACCGATAGCCTGAGCGAGGTTTTCGTCATCGACGATAATCACGATGCGGTCCGTATCCGGGACCGGGAACATCTTGAGGACTGTAGCCGGAGCCAAAGAACGTTGTACGAACACGTCAAAGTTTTCGTCCCAGTGAACGATGTCGATGCGTTCGTTGCCAAGTTCGCGAACAATCGTTTGTACGCGAGCGCCCTTCATGCCAACGCAAGCGCCAACCGGGTCAATCTTTTCGTCGCGAGAATACACGGCAATCTTTGCACGGCGATTCTTGGAGTCGCGAGCCACAGACTTGATTTCGACAGTACCTTCGTAAATTTCAGGAACTTCCTGACGGAGAAGAGCACGGAGGAAGTCGGCGTTCGCTCTAGACAAAATAACTTGAGCACCGCTCTTGGTAGATTCTTCGACGCGAGCAATCACAGCCTTCACAGAAGCACCCTGAGCCAAGCGTTCGTGCGGAATCTGTTCGCGAGCCGGGAGTTCAGCTTCAATCTTGTTGCCCAAATCGACGATGACATTACGTTGTTCCAAACGAAGCACCGTACCGTTGATAATCGTACCGATGCGGCTGCGGTAGATGTCCATGATGCGCTGGCATTCGGCACTGCGGATGTGCTGCGTCAAAAGCTGCTTTGCCGTCTGGATGGCCTGACGACCAAAGGAGGAGGTCGGGAGTTCCATATAAAGACTGTCGCCGGCCTGAGCGTCTTCGTTAAAGTCGCGGGCTTCTTCGACGAGCATGTAGCCTTCATCCAATTCGGCCACTTCATCGGCAGTCATGTTCGGGTCGTAGTCCGGGTAATCATCGACAACTTCGACATTCAAGAACACATGGACTTCGTTTGTTTCCATGTCGATATCGACGTTGATTTTCTTTTCGATGTGCAGATACTTGCGGGCCGCCGAAATAAGAGCCTTCTTGAGGGCATCCAAAATCACGGAATCATCGACACTCTTGTCTTCAACGACTTCCCTGAGCACGTCGAGCAAGTTTACTTTCGGTTCGTTCTTCATAAGTTGACCTTCCTATTAAATTTTCACTTCTACTTTGGCCGAAAGCACTTCGGTCCTCGGTATGACGATTTCGCCGGCATTACCCTTGAGCTTGAGCTTCAAATTATCTTCGTCGGCATCTAAAAGTTCACCCGTCACGGTCTTGCCCGTCGAACGGTTCACGCGGAGCAGTCGCCCCTTATTGCGGTTAAAATCCGCCAAAGACTTGAGGGGGCGGTCCAATCCCGGAGACGAGACTTCAAGCGTGTAAGCGCCTTCAATCAACTCAGGATCCAGGTCCAACGCATCCGAGAGGAAATGACTCACGTTCGTGCAGTCATCAATAGAAACACCTTCGGGCTTGTCGATAAAAATCCGCAACGTTTTGCGCTTGCCGGCACGGAACATATCGGCTTCCACAAGCGTAACGGAAGCGGACTTGCACGCCTCGGCAATGAGAGAATTCAGTTTTTCTTGGACGACCAAATAAACCTCTTATATTAAAATAGACGTTCGCTTACGGATGTTCTCCAGAAACCTTTTGGACCGAAATCCGGGGTTTCAACGGAAAAAATCCACGAACAGTCTAAAAACCGATACAAATAGAGAAATTTTTTTTGTCTTAGGCAACTGCAATTATATAAAAGAAGCGGGAATTAGACGAGAGATTAGAGGCTAGAGACTAGAGGCTAGAGGTCGCTTCGCTTTGAGGTCGGGCTGCGCCCTTTGAGCTATGAGTTTTTAAACTCGCAGCTTACCGCCAAATAAAAACTCATTACTCACTCCTCAAGGCTCATCACTCAAAGTTTTCTTCCTCATCTTCGCACAGTAAATGGGGCCACAACCATGAGCACGGTCCGGCAAAATATGAACGCCAAGTTCCGTGCGGTCTGCCCCCTCCGGCAAATCTTCAATACGAACAAACTCCATCATCTTGCGTTTTTTGAGAATCTTCGCCACCACAGCATCATTTTCTAACGGCGAAAGAGCGCAAGTCCCATAAATCAATTCTCCACCCGGACGGAGTGCATCCACCGCCGAAGCCAACAGCGACCCCTGTTCCACAGACAAACGCTTCACACGCTTGACCGACCAAACTTCAAGATGCGATGGAGAATTGAGCACGTGCCTATCCGACGAGCACGGTGCATCGAGCAAAATACGGTCGTAACATTCCTTCTTGTGCATGCCAAATTTCACGCCATCGTAACCCGTCACGTTTATAATCGAACGCCACGATTCCGGCAAGGAATTTTCCAAAACATGCTGCAAACGGAGTCGCCTATCCGGTGAACGGTCATTACACTGGAGCGCCCCCTCGCCCTTGAGCATCGACGCAATCACCAAGGACTTTCCACCAGGAGCAGCACACATATCGAGCACATCCATACCCGGCTCGACACCAAGAGCCTTCGCCGCAAACACGGACGCTTCATCCAAAAAATACGGTTCCAAGTCATCCGCAAACTGGAGCTTCGTCGCACACCCCTCGCCCTTCAGCGATTCAAGCAACGACGGCCAGCGCTCTGCATAAAGCTTTTCAAAGTAGTCGAAAAATTCCATAGCACAAATATAGACGAAAGAACGGCTCTGCGAGCCTACAGACGAAAGACGAAAGGAAAAAAGTGCATTTTCGTGCGTCTTTATTGGGCGGCGCAGCCGCCGTTTATAAAGCCTAGTACCTAAAACCTAACCCCTAACACCTAAAAAACAAAAAAACTCTCTGCTCAGGAGTAAGAGCAAAGAGTCTTTCGTTGAGCTACCAGGATTCGAACCTAGACAAACAGAGTCAGAATCTGTTGTGCTACCGTTACACCATAGCTCATCAGTGCGCACCAATTTTAGAAAATAATTTCCAATCCTGCAAGGGGTATTTTGAAAATTATTTTAAGGTTTGCAAAGTCGGCGGTTCATAAGTCAGCCATTGCTGTGAAAGCGTGTCCCCTTTCGGCAGCTGCACATGCGTAATGGTCACATAGTCGTCCATGCCAACACCGGCATCCTGAATCGTTTTTATCACCTTCGGGTCGCCAGAATACAGAACGATGTCATGCCCACCTGCCGGGATATTTTCAATCTTCAGCAAATTGCAAACCATCTCCCGCACAAAGTGGCTCGTCCCCTTCAGGCCCACGACAACGCTGTTCGCCATGCAGTTGTTAGACTGCGTAGAATCCCTTCCGTCGATGACCACCAAGACTCCGCTCACAAGTACAGACGGTTTTACAAGTTCGGTCGTGCCCACCGCAAGCGTATCCTTGACTTTCTTGAGCTCAGAAGCCTGCACGTAACGGCTCACCCCCGCCAACGAAACTTTTCCATTTTTATCCAACAATCGGTATTCCATGCGCAAACTGTCATACGGAACCGAATCCGGCACAGGCAAGAACCAGCGACCTTCACTATCCGTCTCGGCCTGCACCTTAAATCCAACGGAATCGCCATCGACAAAGTTGAATCCGTACAAGTCCGTAACCATCTGCACTTGAACTTTCGAACAAACTTTATCGTTGCACTTCACGACACCCGACAAGTACGCAGGCTTTTTCTCTTTCTTCTTGCGGGCTTCTTCCTTTATCAGGGAATCGACTTCCATCGTCGTGCTCCAGATAAACGGTCCCTTCGTAAGTGTATCGCCCGACTTGACCTTGCCATCCATGTTCCATGTACGATAAATTAACGAATCCGCGACACCGGAATCCGTAAGGCGAGCCACAATCTGCGGATCGCCTGGACAGAACCCGAACCACCATTCACCGGCAGGAATCAGCATCGAGAACGAATCCCCGGCAAACACGCTCTGCGAGAACGGAGTACCCGGCATAAAGACCTCAAAATGAGACCCGACCGCCACAGAAGGTTCGGTCACGTTTTCATAGTAAAGCACACTGCTAAACACAGCGGCCTTCTCCAGCTTGATACTATCCATCACGCCGGAATTCCTTAAAGCACGCGGCTTGTACGAAATTTCCTTATGTTCGGCATCAATCACCGCCAACTGGAACGTATCCACCAGCACGGAATCAAACGAATACACGCCCTGCGAGTCCGTTTTCGTCTGAATGAAATCTATCTTCGCGAGAGAATCCCCAGCCACCGGTTCACGAGCAATGCGAACCAAAGCAGATACAGCCGGCGAACCATCACTACGAGTCACGACGCCCATAGCAATCGTGTTGCCCGTATCCGTAACAGTACCCGCCACGCCTCCATTCTCGCCAGTACAAGCGAGCATGCAAGCACACAGCGCTGAAAACAGCCCTATACAAATCTTATCCAATCTCATCGACACCCTCCTCTGCATCCGTTTCCGGAGGAAGAGCAAGCTTCTCCTTACTCAGCGGGAAGAATTGGATGTTCAATTCGCAAACCATGGATTCACCTTCATCCGAGCGAACAATATCCACAATTTCCTTGCGGAAGAGGTCAATCTTGCTGATGATGCGTTCCAATCCCTGCGCTGAGACACTCATCGTCATACAAGATACATTTCTGCGTTCGGTGCTGTAGTGATCCAGAGCATCTTTGCCCAAATCAATCATCTGCTTTTGGAACTGATGAACGAAAAGCGGGGCGATTTCACTGCCATTCGTAATTGCCTTGTTCACGGAATGGTAGAATCCATCTTCGCCGAGCTCTATAAGTCCCAAATCGAGAAGGAGCTGGATAGTCTGCTTTGCCTGCGGGAGAGAAATTTTCGGATTCAAGAAGAGCGCAAGTTCCTGAATATTCTTGTCGTTAATCTTCAAGACGGCAAGAGCTTCGCGGGCGACAACGTAATACCACTTGCTGTAATATTCCTGCTGGTTCTTGGTCAAGTTCTTGATAGTACGCGGGAGTAGCGCCGACATCTGGTCGAAAATCTGCTGCTTCGAAGATGCCGTCGTGGCATGCGTAAAATCGACCATCAATGTAAAGTAGCGGCCTTCCCTTTCATTAAGGCCAAGAGCCGCGATAAACTTCGGAATCATCTGCTGCGTGAGCGACTTGCGACCACGAATCAAGTCCAAATAAAGACCAGACGAGGAATACCCGGCCTTCTTTGCGAAAGACCGGTACGAGAAATACCTCTGCACGGACTTACGGTACTCATAGTAGTCCTGAAGGTACTTTCGATAATTGTAGTAGGCATATACGTTCATCAACAATAAATCTAATTTTTTTTGAGTTTTTTGGGAACACTTATTTTTCGAAAAATATAGTGCAATGCGGCACGTTCCTTTTAGGATGTGTGAAAAAGAACACCTTGGGAACACTTTTTGTTTTTTAAGTGATACGCTTTCAAAAAAAATTGCTTAGATTAAAGGAACACCCAATCCCATCCCTCGGACTCTCGGTTGTACTCCACCGAGAGTCCTTTTGTATTCTCACTTCGTTCGAATACCAAATGCTGGTCTCGGTCATGTCCAAACAAGTTTGGCCGCGACTCTCGCCTTACGTGTTTGTGTTCCCCCGTCATCCTCGACCCGATCGAGAATCAGTAAAAGAAATGACAGATTCTCGCCTTCGCGAGAATGGCACGTTCTTTTACCACTCATACATCATCGCTCACTGCGGTTCCCTCCCGAATGAAACGTTTCCCAACCACAAATCACCTCCTACTTCCTACTGTCTACTTCCTACTTCCTACTTCCTACGGCCTACTTCCTACTGCCCACTAACCACCAGCCACTAACCACTATTTACTATCTTATCTTGCATGAAAATAAAAGAACTCGCCAAGGGAACACTCAGCCGCATTTTACGCTACACAGGAATCCTTCTCCTTATATATATAAGCATGGTATTTTACCTTGCATTGACCGAACGACGTAACGCCTTCCCACGAGCCATTACACACAACGAAGCACGAGCCGCCATCGCAGATAAAGCAAAAAACATCAACTGCACCCTTGACGACGGCACCGTTCTCGAAGGTTTCGTTGTCGGAAACGAACATGATAACGTTTTACTCTACTACCCGGATGCAGACGAAGACGCCGCACAGTTCCTCGCCGAACTCGACAGCCTCCCCGGCTACGCCGCCGCCACGTTCAACTATCGCGGAAGCGGCAACAACAAAGGAACGCCATCACAAGAAACCTTTGAACCTGACGCACAAATGATTTACGAATGCGCCTCACAGATAAATGGCAAAGAACCCGAAATCGTCGCCGGGCGCGGAACAGGCGCAATTTTAGCCACAAAAAAGGTAAAAAAGAACAATACAGTCATTTTAATCGACCCTGTTTTAAGCATCGCAGATGCAATTTCCGAAAAATACCGACTCTTATACCCTAAATTTCTCGTTCGTGCCAACGTAAAAATCGAAAAAAAAGATATTCATGGTTTCCAAAACATCGTAATTCTAGCGGACAGAGCACGATTTAGTGACAGAAATCACAATGTCAGACTAGCACTTGAGGACGTTAATTTATCAAAGCGAGGCGAAAAATCCCTATCTGATGCCCTTTTTGACGCAAAAAAGCGCAAATAAAAAAAATTTTTTTTTCATTTGTTGCAACATTTTACTTTTTTATTATTATTTTTTATACAACAAATGTTGTTGGAGACGAAAAAACTAACTTTTTCTTTGTTCATGTTTTTTTTGTCAAAAACATTGACATTTGCAAAAAAAAGTTTTATCTTATCAACAATACAACAAACAAACAAAAGAGGTGTAAATGGAAAACGTAATTGTTAAAATGGATGTCCGCGGTTTCATCAGATTCCCGGAAGAAGCTGTCAAGACGCTCAAACTCGACAAGCTCGCCACTCAGACCAAGACTGAAGATGGCAGAACTGTTGATGTCGGTCCGTATGTTGACGTCGAAGTCGATGTCGCCGGTAAGCGCATCGCTATCACGCCGATCAAGACCCCGAAGGCAACTTCCTTCCGTTTCATCAACGGAATCATCGGCTCCAAGTCCAAGTTCCTTTACTTCAAGGGAGCATTCAACGCCATCGGTCTCGAAGTCGCTACCGGTGCTTATACTTTGGTCAAAGAAGGCACCAAGTATGTCTTCACCGCCAAGGGCTCCAAGAAGAAAGGCGAATGGACAACTCTTGCCTGCCGTAACGCAGTCGGCAACAAGACCATGCTCTCCATCGATACCCGTGGTACCATCATTTTTGACCACAACACCAAGAATGCTCTGAACACCAAGGAAAACAAGACGATGGTTGCCGAATACGATGCAGCCAAGAAGACCTTCAAGCTGACCTTCAGCAAGAACAAGGGCTTTATCAACGTTCGCACTATCGCCAGCCATGCAAACGCTTCGTTCATGGGCACGCTTTCTTCTCACGGCATCGCTCTTCCGCTCAAGAGCTTCCGTACCGAAAGCCAGGTCGATAAGAACGTCCTCACATTCAGTGTCGCTCCGCTCGTTGCACAGCAGAAGGCTGCTAAGAAAAAGTAATCCTATTAAGTTCAAAAAGGGAGAGTCGATAAAATGATTGATGTTTTCAAAGTATTTTATCCAACTCACTACAATTTCGCAGCACTCGCTATATTACTGTTTTTGCTGTTAATATACCTGCTGACGAAAAAGAACTATAAGTGGAGCATCATTACTCTAGTTCTGTTTTTGGCGCTTAACATCGGTATTTACAAGCGTACCGACGGCAGAGCTTGGACAATCACCCTTGAACCGGAAAAATCGTCCGATCCTTATTATACACCGCAAGCCAAGAAATTGACTTTCTCTGTAAAAAAGAACTGGACCATTACCGACGAAAAAGGTGAAGTCCACCATTGGTGCTGGGTTGAAGATTACTGGCAAGCATTCTCAAGCATGGACCTAGTATCCGCGTTGTGGGGATCCAAATCCACAAAGAAGATGGTCAAAGCATCGGAAGGCCGTGCTGACAATATCGGCGATTAATTTTCACCTGAATTCGCTTTAAAGTGGCAGTAAGTTTAGTCCGCCATTCTCCATGCAGAGGATGGCGGGCTTTTTTATAAACTCTCCGGGAGACGCAATCACACCACGTTCCCTATTCCAAATTCCAGAAATATGGTGATGTCCATGAATGCAGAAGTCGCATTTTTCCTTTTCCAAAATGCGGTCGCCCCATTCCAAATACTCTTCGATATTAATCGTCTTGTTTTCACCGTATTTACGGCTATTCCGCCCGACAAAACGCGCCAGTCCCATTCCCCAATCCGGGTGAATTTGCCTAAAGAGGAAGCGGTTCAGCGGGAAATCGAGCACACGACGCAAAAAGCGGTAGCCACGATCGGACTTCGGAACGCCATCGCCATGAGTCAAATACACGCGTTTACCCTGAATTTCAAGGATAACGGATTTGTGGACGGCAACACCTAAATTTTTCGGGAAAAAATCCCCGTATGCAAAGTCATGATTCCCTTGCAAAAGATGGACTTCGACTCCCGAATCGACGAGTTCCGCAAATGCACGATATAAATTCAAATGAGCAGAAGCGACGTAGTAATTGTATTCGTACCAAAATTCAAAAAGATCACCTATAATGACAACATGGCTTGCCTTGCCCTTCCACGAAGAAAGCAACTGGATTAACTTTTGCTCCCTGTCAGGGACCGCTCCCGGCGGCTCGATACCCAAATGAGCGTCACTAATAAAATAAGCAGGCAATTCCATAACACCAATCTTAATAAAATTTATGGCGTTCGTTTTTTTATATCTTTGACACATGCACTCCATCGTCAAACTTTTATGGTTTTCTTTCGCCTTTGCGCTGATTCTCTCAGGATGCTCCATGAAACTCACGCAAGGCGACCTCGAAGGGATTCCGTTGACCGATGAAAATTACAGCTTTTTCGGGAACATCCCCTTCATTTACGGTGGAGACTCGCTGGAACTCTCGCAAGACTTGCTCAAAGCCTACACTAAAACCGCTAGCGACACGGATTTCCCGCGAGAATCCTGCCGCGGCGAAGCGAGCCTCAAAGCTACAGTACGGCAAAATGAACCCAATTCCGCTTGGAGCCTCGGCATCTTGATTCCGTTTTGGCCCATCCTCCCCGTCAATGAAACTTGGACTTACGCACTTTCGGCACGTGTATTCTGCGACGGGACGCTTGTACGACATGTTGAATTTATCGAGCAACAAGACGTAATGGCGATATTATATGGATGGTTCCGCACGGACATCGTAAATAAAACGTCCAAGGAAATGCACCGAAAACTTGTTCAGCGCCTAGCATTCGAACTCAACACGAACAGACAAACGGACATGAACAGCATAAGCGATTATTAGAGGTATGAGGTATGAGCACGGTCGCCTTCGGCTCCCTTTGAGCTATGAGTTTTCATTAGGCGGCAAAGCCGCAGTTGGTAGAACTTAGGGTGGCTACGCCACAGTAGGCAGTCGGCAGTAGGCAGGAATAGTTAGGCGGCAAAGCCGCGATTATAAAAAACTCAAAGCTCAAAGCTCGTAGCTCACAGCTCCTAACCACTCCCCACACACCCATAAAAAATCTATCTTTACCGTATGCCCTATACCTTATACATCGTAGCGACTCCAATCGGGAACATGGAAGACATCACGTACCGTGCGGTGCGCATCCTCAAGGAAGTCCCCCTCGTCCTTGCCGAAGACACTCGCCATTCGAGAATTCTCTTCGACAATTACGGCATCACGACTCCCATGGAGCCTTACCACGACTTCAACAAGGAAAAAGTCACGCCGAAGTACGTCGATTTTCTCAAGAACACCGGCGACATCGCACTTGTTAGCGATGCAGGGACTCCCGGCGTTGCCGACCCCGCATTCAACCTCGTCCGCGAATGCGTGCGCGAAGGCATTGACGTACGCGCCATTCCCGGCCCGTGCGCCATGATTACAGCGCTTGTTTCGTGCGGCATGCCAACCGACCACTTTACGTTCCAGTACTTTTCACCGAAGAAAAGCGCCCAGCGCATCCACTTACTCGAAAAGCTGAAGGACGAAGAAGCGACGCAGATTTTCTACGCAAGCCCGCACAATATCGACAAGTTCGTCGAAGAAATCAAGCAAGTCTTTGGCGACATCAAGATAGCGCTTATGCGAGAACTTACCAAGAAGTTCGAAGAACATCTCATCGGAACACCGACAGAAATCTCAGCCCACTTCAAAGCCCACCCGCCTAAAGGTGAATTCGTGCTCATATTTAACCCCAAGGATAAAAGCGGCTTGTGAGGCATGAGGCCGTGCTACGCACTCTGAGGTCGCTACGCTTTGAGCAATGAGTTTATTTTAGGCGCAAAACCGCGATACTAAAAACTCATAGCAACGAAGTTGCGGCCTCACACCTCAAACCTCACAACCTCTAATGACCAATGACTAAAGACCAGCTACTAAACAAACTTAAGTCTCTTCCGAAGGCGTACAAGATTTACGTCTCTGTTCTTGCGGCGATTGAACTAGTGATGTTCTTTGTGCGTCCTGACACGCCGGGGCTTTACATCCAAGCAGGGCAGCTGTTGCCTTTCATCGCGGCCCTCCCGTTCTTGTTCATAAAGAACGCTCGCAAGCCTTTTTCGCGGTTCATGAATACCTACGGAGCCATCGTCTTTACGTTCCTTGCATTGGACTATGCCATCGGCGACAAAAACGGAGATGGACACGCCGGACTCGACCAAATAGTCATAACATTCGTCCCGATGGCGCTCTACTGGTTTGCGCAGTTCGTCCGCTGGAACATCAAGCTTTTCAAGCAAAAGGATGCAATCATTGCTCTTGCCCTTGCAATATGCTCCTGGGGATTTGTCGCTTTCGCATTTCCGCCACTCCCACTGGGACCAGCAATGTTCGTCTTGCTTGTGCCGTGGTTCATCGTCTTGAACAGATTCAACCGCGAAACAGCAGTATTTGCAACGTTCTGGGCAAGCATGATTTACAATGCCGTCAACTACTACTGGATTCGCAACGTGATGAACGTCGAGACAGCCCCAGCAGGTCTCATTTTCCTCGGCCTTATACTCCTCATCGCATACCTTAGCTTGTTCAACGTTCTTGCCGCATTCGTTTATTCAACCATCAAACAATTCGAGTTCAATTCTAAAACATACTTGCTCGCCCTCTTCCCCATTTTCTTTGCATCCATCGAGATGTTCCGAACCTACGGCGATTTCGCTTTCCCGTGGAATCACCTCGGTTACACGCTAGGCAACCACATCGAGCTTATCCAAACGCTTTCCATTATCGGCGTATTCGGCTACACGATTTTGATTATCGCCTCGAACCAGATTGTCGCTTATGCGTTCATGCAAAAAGGCCGTAAAAAACTCGTCCTCTTTACAGTCCCCTTCATCATTTTCCTAGCCCTTTTGATTCACGGAAGCAGCGTTCTTTCGGCCCCCGAAGCGGCCCCGTTCTACAACACGAACGCACAAGAAAATCCCTCCATCGCGATGATACAACCAAGCATCGCCCAAGGAGCCAAATGGAGCAAAGAACGATTCGACACTATCGTTACCAAGACGTTCAACATGGCAATGGACAGCTCGAAGCAGGGCACAAACCTCATCTTGCTTGCAGAAACAGCCGTCCCGGACCATCTCCGCAGACAACCGGAAGTCATCAAGCGGTTGCACCAGATGGCAGACGAAAAAAACGCAAGCATTCTCACCGGAGCACTGGACTTCAAGCGAGTCTCGAAGGACTTAAACAACCCGCGACGCTTCGAAATCTACAACGCCTCGTTTCTCTTTACGCCTGGCGACAGCAGCTTCCCGAAGCGTTACATCAAAAAACACCTCGTGCCGTTTAGCGAACGCATTCCCTTTGACGAAGTCTTCCCCATCCTGAACTACGTGGATTTAGGCGAAGGCGACTTTGTTCCCGGCAAAGAAACGCCTGTCTATGGCCCTTACAACTGGACACCCTACATCTGCTACGATGCCATCTTCGGAGACCTTGTCCGCGACGCCATCCAAGCCGGTTCCCGCCTCATGGTGAATATCACGAACGACGGTTGGTTCGGACGAAGCACCGCCCCGTACCAGCACCTGAACATCGTGCGCCACCTCGCCGTGTCTTACGGCTACCCGGTCGCACGCCTTGCGAACAGCGGCGTTTCCGCGTTCATCGACCAGTACGGCCACTACGACCAGAACACGAAGATATTCGAAACGAGAGTCATACAAAGAAAAATGCCCCTCAAGACAAGGGACACCTTCTATACAATCGTAGGGGAACTTTTCGAAGAATTTCTCTTATGGTTCTTGCCCATTTATCTTATTGCAGTTTTTGTGCTAGCGAGAATGAATAAGGTATCAGGTTACAGGGGGCAGGCTTCAGGAGGCAGGTTTTAGGTTACTTTGCAGCGGTAAGCAGAGAGCTGTGAGCAAAGAGTTTTCATTAGGTGGCAATGCCGCGATTATAAAAGACTCAAAGGGGCGAAGCCCCGACCTCATCCCTAACCACTAACCACTGTTTACTAACCACTAAAGCAACAGCATCGGAGGCCAGTGGCCGGCCTTGGGACGTTCCCTGAACTCTGCTTTGGGCAAAAATTCCTTGAGCTTGAGCGTCCATTCCGGCTGGACTGACGTATCCAGTCTCCCGTAAAGCACTTGGATGTTGCCGCTATTCGGGATAACCGATTCCACACGGTGCGATGCCAGATACATAAGCCCTTTCGCAAGCGACTCCGCATCGTACTTCTTGGCCTCGTTGAACCAATCGTCCTGCCAGTCGCCAAAGTCCTCTTCGAACAGTTCCATGAACGATTTAAGCGCGGGTTCCGTCGTCGTCAGGAGCTGGTGCGCCATGAAATGCAAGTTCGGCACAGTCCAGTTCCCGATTTCATCGCAGAAATCGGCATAAGGTGAAAGCAAAATCCACTTTTGCCCTTTTTGCGGCCCCGCCCCGGAACACAGGAGCGACAAAGCCCCGAGCCCCCACGCCACGACCGTCGAGGACTTCTTGAGTTCTGGAATATCCATCGGATGTTCCAAAAATTCAGCCAACTGGCTGTACTGCACATAGATATGGTTTGCTGAAGGAGCTACGTCCATCAGATCATCTTCCCAAATACCGAGATTTGAGGCCCAATCGGGCAGCCAGATCCATTTTTCGCTCATATTCAACCTCACACATGTGAAGAATCTTCCTAAAAACCGGTATATCTTTACTGAAAAAATTTCTTTTCACAGCATTTTTGATATTCGTACCCTTATGGATATATATATCCAATTTTTTCTTTGATAGCAAGTTCTAAAAAAAGTATTTTACAATTCGTATTATTTGTTTACTTCTCAGAGCAAAACATTGTATATTATCTGTATAAAAATATTCTAGGAAACCATTAAAGAGATATCGTAATATGAGACACTTGATTCCATCTCTCTGCTTAGCTCTTCTCCTGGCCGAAACAGCCTGTTCCGCGCCGCAAGCTGCAAAACGCAATGATGCGGACTCCCGCAGCAAAAAGGCGGCCATCACGCGCCAGCATGCAGCCAGCGCCTACGACGAACTCGATAACGATACGGCACCCGCCAAGAAATCGACCGGCAACACATCTACTGCATCCTCAAATGCAGGTGCAACAGCAGCCGCATCGGTCAACATCGACAACACCCCGAAGACGAACCTCGACGAAGCTAGAGAAGTGCTCCAGGATTACACGCAACCTATGATCGTGGTCACACCGGCAATGAGTTCCAATGGCGATGCTCAGGAAATCGTCGCCGACAACAACACTCATTCCGTGCAAGAAGCCATCCACAGCTACCTCACCAAGAAGAACTACGAGGTCAAGTCTGTCGAAGGTCAGGAAACGCTGAACGAAATTCTTCAAATGCAAAACGACATTGCGAACACGGAAGATGACCTCTCCTACCTCGCCGGTATCGCCTTGGATGCAGACATCTATATCAAGTTCAAGCAAGAAGTGACGAACGACGAAGTCTCCGTCGAGCTCTCCGCATACGAAGCCTCGACCGCCCGTTTGCTCGGCTCCCAGACATCGACTGTCCGCAACAACGGTCACACCTCCAAAATCAATATCGCCTCCAATCTCGGCGCAGCAGTCCGCAAGGCCATGCCCGGTCTCGAAACCAAGATTCTCAGCTACTGGAAGAACGACCTCTCCAAGGGCAACCAGTACAAAGTTGTCATCAACATCAAGGGAGAATACTCCGACAGCCAGACCGAAGACTTGCACGACGCCATCATGAAGGGCCTCAAGGGCAACTTCAATTCTGTCAAGGTAAACGTGATGACCGCAAAGACTTTGGACTTTGTCATTTACGCCAGTGCAGTCAAGTACAAAGACACTCAAGAAGTTTATTCTAAAATCAGGCAGATTCTCAAGCCTCTCGCCGAAACGAAAAAGAACAACATCACTCGTAAGTTGATTTTGATGGAGTTGAACTAGTAATGAACATCAAAGCTATCATCCTTTGTGCGTGCCTCGCGGCAATCCCAGCAATGGCAGGGAAAATCGTGACATACACGGCAACATCCAAGATTTCGCAAGAAGAAGCGAACAACTCGGCTATTGCAGGTGTCGCCAAACAGGTCAAGTCCAAAGTTTCCGCAACGCAAAAGCAAACGAAGTTCGAAGACATCTACAACGGTGAAAGCACTCTCGGCGAAACATACAGGGCGAACAACACTGTAAAGAGTAACGTTGTCCTAAAGGGAGTGAAGGTCGTTCCCGTAAAGATGGAAAAAGGGAAAGGATACAAGGCAACAGCGACGCTCGATATGGACGAGTTCACAGCCGACCTCCGCTTCCGTTTGAAAACGCTCAAGCAAGAAATTGCGGACCTCGAAAATTCTTCCAGACAAGCTTTTAGCGACCGCATCTACATCAATTCCATCAACGACCACGCCGAAGCCGTAGAAAAAGTCAATGAATACAAGTTCTACTTGGCTCAGCTTGCCGACGTGTATCCGATTGACGACAGCTACCGTTTGCAGCACGGACTTTCGGATCTCGAAAAGATGCTCGTCGAAAGGCTTTCTCGCCTCACGTTTGAATCGACAGCACCCGCAAATCTTGAAATCGGACGCCCCGAAATGCCTTCGTGGGATGTTATAGTCAAAGATTCCTTAGGGCCTGTTCCTAGCTTTCCGCTCATAGCGCGTCAAAGCAAGACGCTTGCAGAACGCCGTACGCAAGACGATGGCACAGCCACATTCAGCCTGCGCAACGTGAACTTTGAAAAAGGCCCTTACGTCATTATCGTGGAACCGAACTTCCCTTATGAACTCTTGAAAAAGACCGGCATGATGAATGCGTTGGAAGTTCCTTACCGCGTCATCCGTTCCCGTTGTGAAGTAAGCGTCCAATGCAACTTGCCCTCTAACATCTGCAAGGCAATTGATAACGCGCTTTCAAAGAAGTCCATCTATACGACAACCGACGATACGGTTTCGCCACCGTTGAAGGTGGAAGTCAGTTCTGAAATCAGAAACAAGCTCGGCGCTCTGAAGTCTTATGACGTTTCCATTTCCATCAAGGGTGCAGGTGTTGACTTTTTCTCGATGTCGAAGGGTGCTGGCAAGAGCGAAGTCGATGCTACTTTGAGCGCCATCAAGAAGACGGACTTCTCGCCGCTCCAGAAAGATCTCGAACCGTATTGCGGGCATTAGCTTTGAGCAATGAGCCCGCACCTTCGGTGCTTTGAGGTATGAGCAAAACGAATTAAATCAAGTTTCATTGTCACCCCGGCCACAGTGCCGGGGTCTGTTTTTTTATCTTTGACAAGCCGCGGCAATGCGGCTTTTTTATATGCAAAGAAAGATTTTAACACTGCTGTTTGTTTTACTGCTTGCGATTCCTGTTGCGGCAGGTTTTAAGGTGAACAAAGCGGGGCTTCCCAAGCGCCCGCAGAACAGCTATGTGTATGACGAAGATCGTTTGCTTACGAAGCAAGAAGTGCAGTTTTTCAATGCACTCGCAGAAGAACTTTACCGCAAAACGAAAGTCGGGCTTGCTGTTGCGTTAGTGCACGACATCGGCTACGCCGACTTTAGAGATTACGCCGTAAACATCGCGCAAAGCTGGGGCGTTGGCGGAAAGACGGACGAAGGCATCTTGATTTTTGCAGCAATGAAACAGCGCCGCCGCAGCGTAGAAGTCGGTTACGGAGCCGAAGGCTACCTGCCAGATGCGCTTGTAGAACGCTTGCAGCAAAAGACGCTCGTGCCCGCATTCAAGGTTCAGAAATACGGTCAGGGAGTCGTCTCGCTTGCATGGGAAATCGCTCAAGTTGTCGCCAAAGAAAAAAACATTACACTTGAAGTCGATACGCAGAACCTCCCGCAGGAACCAGAAAACAACCCGCTGGGTTTGGTATTCGTACTGCTTGTGATTCTCTTCTTGTTTGTCTCGAAAAACGGCGGCGGTCGCGGAAACGGTTGCCTTTGGTTCTTGCTCGGAAACGCGCTCAGCAGTAGCAGTCGCGGACACCACGGCCCGAGAGGCGGGTTCGGTGGAGGCTTCGGTGGTTTTGGCGGAGGCGGATTCGGCGGTGGATTCGGTGGCGGCGGCTTTGGTGGCGGCGGCTCCGGCGGAAGTTGGTAATTTAGAGGTTCCCTTATGAAGAAGAATTTAAGCGTAGCGGAATTACAGAACTCGGAATGGCCGAAGCTTTTTGAAGAAGCGCTCGGCGACAATCTAGTATCGGCTTTCGTTCATGGCGATTGCCTTATGGAAGGGTTCTCTGCGTTGGAAGCCCCGTGGACCGTGAGCTTTATTTTAAAGTCCAATTCCGTCGAAGATATGCTGCCGTTGCAGAAGCTCACGCAAAAAGCGAAGTACGACAACATCCAATTCAATCACGTGTTCTCGCGTTTTGAAATCAAGTCGTCGCAAGATGTGTTCCCGCTGGAATTCTTGCATATCAAGAGCAAGAACGTCACGCTTTGCGGTGAAGAGCCGCTTGCAGACTTTAGCCCGAATCTTGCGGAACTGCGCGTGGAATGCGAACGCGAACTGCGCGGTTTGCTCGTGCATTTGCGTCGTGCGTTCCTTTACATCAAGGAAGACCGCCATCCTCATGGAATTTACGTGCGTTCTCAGCCGACACTCTTGCCGTTGCTTTACGGCGTTTATTTCCTTGCGACCGGCAACTATCCCGAAAGCCACGAACAAGTTTACGAGATGTTCCCTGACGTGCGCATTCCCAATGCGACCAGTGACAAGAACGTTCTTTTAAATGACGTCAACAAGTACATCGAAGCAGTAACCGCAATTGTCAATCAAGTCGATGCGATGAAGGTGTAGAAAATCATTCAGATTTTAATTTTTTTTCTAATTCCAGAATCGTCCTTAAAGTTCCTGTAGGACGAGATTTCCTAGACTGCTGAATTTTCAGGGAATCTTCTGGAATTTCCCATACTCTCATTATAGCAGGTCCCATTGGAGCAGAACGTCTTCTAGCATTCTTTAGCCTACGTTCATCATCGCTAACAACTGTTTTGTCGAGAACAGATGTTTTAAAGCCATCTTTATAGGTTTCTTCCTCTTTCAATTCTCCATTTTCATTCCACACTTTCCAAACGCCAACAGGCATGTCATCTTCATAATACTCTTCTGCCTTTAAGCGCCCGTTTTCGAACCACGTTTTTCTAACGCCGTCCAGTTTTCCGTCGCTATAATGTTCTTCCTCGGCGATTTTTCCATTCTCATGCCACGCTTTCCGAACACCTTCTAAATTGCCGTCTCTATAATAAAATACAGATTTCAATTTTCCACTTTTATACCACCTTTTCCATACACCATGAGCTCTGTCTAATACGTAATTATCTTCCCATTGCAATTTTCCATTTTCGTACCACCATTTCCAAGTTCCATAACGCTTACCGTCCTTGTAAATAACCTTCGATTTTAGGCGACCATTGCTATACCACTCCGTCCATATTCCATCAAACTCACCATTTTTATAGAATCGCTCATCTTTCAATTGTCCATTTTCATACCACGCTTTCCAAGCACCATCAAGCACGCCCGACTTGTATAAACTCTCTTCTTTCAGTTTTCCGTTTTTAAACCATTTTTTACTCGTCCAATCAAGTTTATCTGATATATAAAAAGATTCAGTCTCTAGTTGTCCATTTTCATACCAAGATTTCCAAGACCCCTCTTTTTTGTCAGACTTGTATTTTCGTTCGCTTAGCAAATGCCCATTTATAACATCCCACATTTTCCAAGTTCCATCTCTTTGGCCTAGTTTATAACTTGCTTCCGAAAACAAATATCCATTAGACCACGTGTTCCAAATGCTGTCTTTTTTTCCTTCTTTGAAATGCCCTTCAACAGACAAATAGCCATCACGATTCCATTCCCTACTAACACCAAATTGCACACCATCTTTATAATGGTTTTCCGATTCTAACACCCCGTTTTCATACCATTCCCGGCTCACGCTATCACGAATAAAGTCTTCTTTGCAGTCCGAAATTTTTCGACAATTCTGCACCCAATAACTATAAATTTTACCTTTATAGAACTCTTCTTTCGACAATTGTCCATTGCTATGCCACCATTTCCAGACACTGTCGCGCATCCCTGCATAATAAAAACCTTCAAATGCCAAGCGCCCATTTTCGTGCCATTCTCTCCAAACTCCGTCTTGCTTGTCATCTTTATATAAGCCTTCTTTTTGTTTTTTTCCATCTCTATAATACGAGATGTACGGGCCATCTTTAACACCTTTGCGATACGTCGTTATCTCTTTATGCACACCGTCGCTATAATACTCTTTGCGCTCCTCGACACAGGCTGCGAGGAAAAATAGTAAAGCGACAAATAGCGCGAATGGGAGATGTATTTTCTGATTCATAATCATTTAGGTCAAGTTAATAATTTCTTTGGGGATACCGACCCCGAAACAGGTCCGGGGTGACAACGTAAAGGATAATATGTTGGATGGGGCTATAGCCTCTCCCCTTTGGAACGATTTTCTAATAAAAGACATTTCGAGGTTTCACCAGCGGTTCTATACGAAGTTCCTTCAGCCGTTTTTTCATTTCCTTTTTCATCTTTTCCTTATCATTCTTATATTGTTCTTTTATCAATTTTCCGTTTTCATCCCATTCTTTCCAAACACCTTTTTTGTAATCCTCCTCATACGCTCCCATTTCTTTCAATCGTCCTGATTTATGCCAAATTTTCCAAATACCTTTTCTTTCACCATTTTCACAGACGCCCGTTTTTTCCATTTGTCCGTTATCATACCAATATTTGACAATACCTTCTAGCTTACCGGATATATAATTTTTTTCAGTTGCTAATCGGCCATTTTCATGCCATCTATTCCAAGTTCCATGCTGTTCACCATTTTTATAAAGTCCTTTTTCTCTCAATTTTCCATTTGAATGCCATTCTTTATAAATTCCATCTTGTATGCCAGATATGTAATTTTCATCAACAGCTAACCGACCATTTTCATGATATTCTTTCCAAGTTCCATGTCGTTCACCATTTTTATAAAGTCCTTTTTCTTTCAAATTTCCATTTGAATACCATTCTTCATAAATTCCTTCCAGCGTTCCATTTTTATATTGTTCTATCAATTCAAATCGTCCACTTTCAAACCACGATTTCCAAACGCCATCTTCTTTACCCGCCTTGTAATTTTTTATTGATTTCAATTTGCCGTTTTCATACCATTCTTTTTGAGTTCCATCTAATATTCCTATTTTATAACATTTTTCCTCATACAAGCGACCATATTTATCCCATTGTTTCCAGCAGCCATCTTTTTCACCATTCTTGTAACTTCCAGATTCTTCTAACCTTCCGCTATATTCATTCCATCTTTTGAAAGTTCCATCAAACACACCTTCTTTATAATTTTCGTCCAATACCAAAAAACCGTCGGAATTCCATACCTTCCGAGGACCATCCAATTCTCCTGCTTTATATTTTTCCATTTCTTTCAATTTGCCATTTTCAAACCATTCATTCCATATACTATCATATTTGCCTGATTTATAAAAATGAACCGTTTTCAATTGACCATTGGGGTACCACTCTCTCCATGTGCTATCGTCTTTACCCTCTTTATAAAACCGCTCCCAGCGCAAAGAACCTTCTTCACACCACAACCTTTTAGGCTCATCCGGTGTGCTTAACAATTTATATAAATCACAAATCGTTGAAAGATTTACAAACCCTGATTTACTGACACTTGTCACACCTTCGTTCATAATCAACATTTCGTTTGAATACCACGACTTCCATTCTCCATCAAACTTACCTTCTTTGTAATTTTTTACTTCATCCAATCGACCATTTCCGTACCAAGACTTCCATTCGCCATCATATTCACCGGCCTTATAATTAATTTTCTTTTTCAATTGTCCATTTTCATGATATTCCTTCCATGCGTTTTCCAGTTTGCCATCTTTATAATATTCTTCAACCTTTAATTTTCCATTACTATACCAAGAATTCCAAACACTGTCACGCTTGTCATTTTTATAGAAGCCCTCTTCTTTTTTGTTTCCATTTTCATAATACGAGATGTATTTGCCGTCTTTTACACTATCGCGATATGTCGTGATGGATTTAAGCGTTCCACTATCGTAATATTCTTTGCGCTCCTCGACGCAGGCTGCAAGGAGTATTGCAAAGGCGATGAATAGCGCGAATGAGAGGTGTGTTTTCTGTTTCATAATCGTTTATTGCAAGTTAATAAATTCTTTGGGGAGATGGCGTCCCCGGCATAAAAGTGAATCCAAGAAATAATGGATCCTATCGCCTGCGGCTCCAGGATGACAGGCCGGGGTGACAAGCGCCACGACGAGTCAACGCAATTCATAAATTCGGGGAAAAAATTCGATGAGAGAGATCTAATAACATGGGATGGCTGAATTCGTCTTTCTTCATTTTTCTTTGTTCCGTCTTTATCAATTTTCCACTTTTATCCCATACTTTCCAAACATCAACTGGCTTTCCATCTTCATATTTTACTTCGCTCATTATTTTTCCGTTTTTATACCATCTTTTCGTAACACCGTCGAGTTTTCCTTTTTTAAAATGAATTTTCTCTTTCAGTTTTCCATTTTCGTACCATGTTTTCCATACACCGTCTTTTTCATCAGCTTTATAAAAACCAGATTCTTCTATTTTCCCGTTTTCATACCATGCTTTCCAAGCTCCATCTTTTTTGCCTGCTTTATAAAAGCAGATCGACATCAAATGACCGTTTCCATGCCAAGATTTCCAAGTACCATTTTCTTTACCATCTTTATAATATTCTTCCCATTCTAGTTGTCCATTTCTAAACCATCTCTTATGGACTCCAATAGATTTACCTTCTTTATAGAATCGTTCAAAAGATAATTGTCCATTATCATACCAAGATTTCCAAAGACTGTCAATTCTACTCTCTTTGTAATAGCTTTCAGATTTCAATTGTCCATTCTTGTACCATTCTTTTTCATAGCCATTCCCAGTAATAAGCTTTTCACATACCTTCCCAAGCAAGTCCTCTAATCCTGTTGTTTCTGAACTTTTCCTGCAACGACGTTTCTTTCCTTCAGATGATTCCCATTCCTCTTTTGGATTGCCATTTTTATACCAACTTTTATTGGCGAACTCTGTTCCATCCTTATATATTGTTTTCGTTTTCATTTGACCGTTGTAGAACCATTCTTTCCACTCGCCATCTCTTTTATCGGCTTTATAATAGCCTTCTTCTTTTAGTTGTCCATTTTCATGCCAGCATTTCCAAGCTCCTTCTTGCTTGCCTAATTTGAAATTTTCTTCACTTTTCAATTGTCCATCATCGTACCATTCTTTCCAAACGCCATCCGGTTCGCCGTTTTCATATTGACCTTCTCCTTTTATTTTTCCATTTTCATGCAATTTTTTCCAAATACCATATCGCTCGTTTGCTTTATATTGTCCTATTTGTTTTACGTTCCCATTTTCGTAATACGAGATGTACTTGCCATCTCTAAGGCTATCGCGATATGTTGTTATAGATTTAATTCCGCCGTTGATGTAATATTCTGTACGCTCTTCGGAGTTGCAAGCCGCGAGGAGTAAGGCAAAGGCGACGAATAGCGCGAATGAGAGGTGTGTTTTCAGGTTCATAATGTTTTTCTCAAAGGAATTCTCTTTCTTGGAGTTTCAAGAATCCATTTTTTTATTTCATCCCAATTATTTACTTTTTCTACTTTATCCCAATTTTGCTCATTTATCAATTCACCTTTTTTATTCCACTCTTTCCAAACACCTACTTTTTCGCCATCTTTGTAATGACCTTCATACACCAATTGTCCATTTTCGAACCATTCTTTCCAAACGCCATTTTTCTCGCCAGCCTTATAAGATTGTATCATAGCCAATCGACCATTTTCATGGTACTTTTTCCACACACCAACAAATTTGCCATTATCATAGAATTCTTCAGTCTCTATATGTCCGTTTTCGAACCACGTTTTTCGAGCACCGACATGTTTTCCTGCATTATAATGTCCCATCTCAGCAATTTTTCCATTTCCATGCCATGCTCTCCAAGCACCATATTTCTTACCTGCTTTGTAATATTTTTCAGATTTCTTTTTTCCATTTGCATACCACGTTTTTTCAAAGCCATCCCCAACTGAATGATCGAGACACTTTGGTGGCTTAGGATCTCGAACAGCCCTCGAAACCACCAACAGAAATTCGCAATCAGAAGTTAATCCTCCGTTGGAAAACTGTTTTTCACTTTCAATTCGACCATTTTCATACCAGCTCTTTGATGTAAATGGTCTTCCATTTTTATAAAAAGTATCTTCCTTTATTTGTCCATTCTCAAACCAATTCGTCCAAGCACCGTTTCTCTTGTTATCTTTGTAAGTTCCTTTCAGCATTAGCATTCCACTTTCATGCCATTTCTTATAGACAAGCTCATTATTATTGGAATCAAAAATCGTTTCCGAAGATAATTTTCCATTTTCATACCACGTTCTCCAAACACTATATTTTTTGCCCGCTTTATAATAACCTATTTCTTTCAATTTT
>Ga0310786_10001947_pt1 | contig 32559 bp, 23 predicted proteins | sample AusTroGonzalo_MG_FD_203881 | JGI IMG/M metagenome (GOLD analysis project Ga0310786, IMG submission 203881) | Bovine rumen microbial communities from tropical cattle in Woodstock, Queensland, Australia - Gonzalo_03 (v2) (version 2) | ecosystem: Host-associated > Mammals > Digestive system >...
GCTATGAGCGTTATGGATTGAGTATTAATATCAATCGGAATATCACCAACTGGCTGGAAATAGGCACGTCGAGCCACTTTACCAACGCTACGACCGATTTCCAACGCACAAACTCGGAAAATACGGGTATTATACGTTCTGCACTCATTTTTCCACCAACATTTCGTGAGGAGAGTGATGCTACAGACTGGTTGGCTGCGAATCCTGCCAACTATGTCAATGGCGCTATGGATCAGTTAAAACAAGTGTCGTGGTTCTCTTCCTCGTTCTTAGAGGCTAAGATTACGCCATGGCTGAAATTCCGCCAGAATCTTGGTATAGGCTACAACAACGGCCACCGCTACACCTACTATGACCGTTTGACACAAGAAGGCAAAAGTCCTGTTAACGGCAAGGCAGGTAAAGCCACAAACACGTGGAAGAGTCTGACAAGTGAGTCGCTACTTACTGTCGACAAGACCTTTGGCATCCATAAATTGAACGCAGTAGCAGGTATTACCTTCGAGAGTGGACGTGGGGAAAGTATGAGCATGACAGCGACCAATTTCCCCAACGACCTGACTAAAGGTGCTGACATCAGCATGGCTTTGGACCGTGCCGTGGTAAAAAGCGACCCTGAGACGAAAATGAATTTGGAATCGTTCTTGGCTCGTGTCAATTATACTTTGTTGGATAAGTATCTCTTTACAGCCAGCATACGTACCGACGGCTCATCAGCCTTTCAGGAAAATAAGAAGTGGGCAACATTTCTGAGTGGGGCATTGGCCTGGCGTGCCATAGACGAAACATTCATTCAGGATTTGAACGTATTCTCAAATCTGAAATTCCGTCTTTCATACGGCGAGACTGGTAATCAGGGTATCGGTGCCTACCGTACGTTGGCCGTGCTACAGGCCGCCAACTATCCCTATAACGGTACACTGTCGAGCGGTTTCTCAATGATAGATTGGCGCGGGCCACAAAACCCAGACTTGAAATGGGAGACGACAGCCCAATTTAATGCGGGTATTGATTTTGGCTGGTTCGATAACCGACTGCAATTGACTGTTGACTATTACTATAAGAAGACGCGCGACCTGCTTCAGAATATCACGATTCCTTCCAGCAGCGGATTCAGTCAGCAACTGGTGAATAGTGGAAACGTCACCAACGAAGGATTGGAACTGACTCTTATTTTCGACGTACTGAAGAATTCGCCTGTAAAATGGGATTTCTCTGCCAACATGGCCTTTAATCGTAATCGTATCGGCGGACTGGATGGAGACCAGTATGCTACGGCACTTTGGTCAAAAGCCGATCAGGTGTTCCTACAGCGCAACGGATGTCCCATCGGTACACTTTACGGCTATGTTGAAGATGGTTTCTATGACAATATTTCCGAAGTCCGTTCTAACCAAGCATACGCAGGGCTGAGTGATGCCGAGGCTATGCGCCACGTAGGAGAAATCAAATATCGCGACCTAAATGGCGACGGGCAGATTACACAGGATGACCGTACTATTATTGGTAATACGAACCCTGATTTCACTTATAGCTTTACGAACAATTTGAGTTACAAAAACTTTATGCTGTCGTTTATGGTGCAAGGTTCGCAGGGAAACGATATCCTGAACTATAACCTGACAGATGTCACCATGTCGAATATCGGAAACATTCCTGTCAGTGCTTACAACACACGATGGACGCCTGAAACGGCAGCAAGTGCAGCGTGGCCCAAGGCGACGGCAGGCTACACCCGTACATGGCTGGTTAGCAACCGCTATGTGGAAAACGGCTCATACCTCAAGATGAAGTATATTACCCTTAGCTATAACTGGCAGAAGCCCGTCAAAGGCATCGAGAAAATTGGATTTGCCCTGACAGCAAATAACCTCTTCACCATCACCAAGTATTCCTGGTTTGATCCTGATGTCAACGCTGGCGGACAGAATGCCGCCTGTCCTGGCGTTGACAGCTATAGCTACCCTTCGGCTCGTAGTTTCTCATTTGGTGTGAACTTTGTCTTCTAAACCACGAATTAAACGAATTATACGAATTATGATCACAAAAACTTTCAAATATATCTGTACCCTCTGCCTGATTGGTTTGCTCTGTACCTCATGTAACAGTTGGATTGAGGAAGATCCCAAAGGCCTCGTGACTGACGAGCGTGTGGGCGACAGCGAAGAGGCTGCTGCCGCCTGGGTAACGGGTACCTATTCGAAACTCATCTACGATATGTTCTGCTGGGGGTACTTTCCCCGTGTGTTGGAGTTTGATGCCGACTATATCAGTGGTCCAGACTGGCTCTTCGGAACCTTTGGTGCCGGCAACTTCCAAGGCGAAAGCGACGTGACTGATGCACTCTGGAAAGGGTGCTACGGACTCATCGCACGTGCCAATAATGCAGAGCGACATATCAACGCCATGTCGAACATCAGCATCGACGCCAAGAACAACGCCATTGGAGAAATGAAATTTCTTCGTGCCTTTGCCTATTTCCTGATGGTTCGTGCCTACGGCCCGCTGCCAATTCAGCCAGAAGAGGCCACCACGGAGTATGACCAACCTCGCCAGTCTGTTACCGATGTCTACACTTATATTGTCAGGAACTTAGAAGAGGCCTCAACGCTCCTGTATAAGAATACCGACAGGGCATACCAAACTGGCCATGCCTCTGCCGGTGCAGCCGCGGGATTGCTGGCCAAGGTCTATGCCACACAAGCCTCTGCCGCCATGCCCGCCGGAACAGAGATTACCGTCAGGACAGGTCCTGCCTACGATGGCACGGGGGATGACCGCACATACGCTCCATTGCGCTCTATCAATATGCAGAAGAATGCCGTCAGTGGCTATGAAGGGATGGATGCCACGTTGCTCTATCAGCATGCTGCTACATGGGCCAAGAAGGTGATTGATGGCGAGTATGGCAGTTATGAGCTGCTGGCCTACGACCAACTATGGAAGAAGGCCAACTGTAATGCTTCTGAGTTTATGTTCTCACTCTGCACGGTCAGTGGTGATGCCACCTATAAGGTCAGCGTACATTCTCAGTACGAAGGCTATATGACTGAGCAAGGCAGCGACTTCATTCAGGAAGGTGGCTGGGTAGGCTGTACGCGCCACTGGTATGACCTCTTCGATAGTCAGGATCTGCGTATTGTAAAAGGCGTGAAGCACCGCTGGCGTGCCAAGACACAGCGCGAGAGCAATAGTGGCTTCTACTATCCACAGAACAATGAGTACACTATCGCCGCCACTGGCTATGACCTGCAAGGCAACTATGTCGGTGCTCCAACGGGTATCTATGCCGATGGTGTCAGTTACTATTATTCACAGGATGCACAGTGTCTGGCTTTCACGACAAAGTATATGGATGTAACCAACAACGCCATCAACAATGCCGATGCCAACTTTCCCTTCCTGCGCTATGCTGATGTGTTGCTCGTCTATGCTGAGGCTCAGAACGAACTTGGACAAACCAACGATGCCATAGACTATTTGAATAAGGTGCGTACCCGTTCAAAAGCATCTTTAGCTGTTACAAGCGGTGCTGGTGCATTGGACTCAAAGACAAAAGTCCGCTCTGCCATCATCGAAGAGCGTGCCAAGGAATTTGCCTGCGAGGCAGATCGTCGCTGGGATCTTATCCGATGGGGCATTTACCTGCAAGCCATGAATGCCATCGAGGGCAGCGACGATGCCGGTGTGTTGAAAACCCGTCAGGAGCGCAACCTGCTCTTCCCCATTCCACAGCCTGAACTGAACACCAACAAGGCTATAACGGCTAACAATCCAGGATGGCAGTAAAATATTAAAACAACGAATTAAACGAATTACACGAATTATGAATAAATATGTTCTTATGCTCTTTTGTTTAAGTAGCCTGTCGTATAGTTTGACAAGCTGCGATGACATCGTTGATTACAACGTTAACTATACGCCTGCTGATCAGATTGCCAACAATGGAGCTCCAGTCATCAAGGCTGTTTATGATGTGGCTGATACAGCCTTTTCAAGCCCCATTACTGAAGGAACGCTCAACCAGACGGTTGTCCTTGTAGGTGAAAACCTGAATAGCGTCCAGTCTGTTTCATTCAACACTGTTGCTTGTGACATGAAGAATGTATATACGATGTCCACAAAGGCCATCGTACAGATTCCATCTAAACTCTCTATGGAACAAGTGAACAAGATTGCATATACTACAGTACAGGGAAGCACAACTTACGATTTTCTGATTCCTTTCCCCGACCTGACCATCTCGTCGCTTGCCTGCGAATTTACCAATGCCGGTGACTCTGTGACAGTTTACGGCAAGAATTTCGACCTATATGATTTTGAGGGAGGTAGTAGCACTGTCCATCTTGACGGTCAGCAACTCGGAGTAGGCTCTGTCACTGCTGATGCGATGAAGGTGCTAATACCAGAAGGGACATCAGAAAATTCTGAACTTGTCTTTAACTGGCAGACCAATGGAACTGCTTATGCCAAATCATTGCCTTTCCGCCCGTCTGCATACTTGCTTTATGGTGACTTTAGCGGTGTCAGCATGAATGTTGACGGATCTGTAAAAATGGCTATTGAGGGTGATGAAGGTATCGGCGCCTCTGCATGGCTGAATCAGAAGAATCTACATTTCACAGGAAGCTATAGCGCTTGGGCTTGGAACACTATTGACATCTCCTGTAATATGGTGGATGTCACTGTAGATGATGTCAATGACTTTGTTTTGAAGTTCGAAGTGTTGACACCAACTAATTTTCCGCTTACAGAACAGACAGGTCTTCAGTTCTGCTTTAACTGGGGAGACAGCTATCCGTGGAACCCTGCCAATGGACTGGGCATTAACACTTTCGGACAGTGGCAGACCGTCAGTCTCCCATTGGCACCAATGGCCACCAAAGGTATTTCCGAACCGGGCAAGTGGCAGACGTTGCGCATTATCTTCCAGCCTCATGCTGCCTACGATGCCGATTTCCGTTTTGCTAATTTTCGTATTGTAAAAAAATAACCCATTAAAACAATTCATTATGAAAAAAATTATTACATTAGTGATTGCCTTGCTGTCATACGCAGGCATGCAGGCAGAAGAGAAAACCGTATGGGAAGGCAACGAAGCCATTTCTTGGAATACTGAGGTGGCACCTGGTACTCAATTTGAAACGCCAGAGGGTATATTCTCTGGTTTGAGGAAGGATAACGTTATCCGAATCTATACCACAACAACCTACGAAGAACCGCAATATGTTATTACCTATAAGAAAGGTGACAGTTGGGAGTGGACAGATTTAGATGTAACTGTAGCTGACGGAGTCATCAGCTATTCGGTAAAAGATGAAACCATCGCCACACTAATTGCCGAACGTGGTCTTATCATCCGTGGACAAGCTTATTCCATTACAAAGATAACGATTGATGCAGAAGCAGCCCAACCTATTGCCGGTGAACAGACTGTATGGGAAGGTTCAGAGGCTATCTCATGGAATACAGAAGTAGCCCCCGGCACCCAGTTTGAGACTCCTGAGGGTATATTCAATGGTTTAAAGAAAGATAACATCATCCGAATCTACACCACAACGACATATGAAGAACCGCAGTATGTCATTACTTACAAGAAAGGTGACAGTTGGGAATGGACAGACTTAGCAACAGTCGTAGCTGACGGAGTTATCAGCTACACTGTAGAAGATGAAACCATCGCTAAGGAGATTGCCGAGCGTGGCCTTGTTATCCGAGGACAGGCATACACTATCACAAAGATTACGGTAGCTTCAGGCAGCACAACAGGAATCAGTAACATAGTACAGCAATCAAATACCAACTTCTATAATCTTTGCGGACAGAAGATGACAATCGCCAAAAAAGGCATAGTCATCAAAGATGGTAAGAAATATGTTGTCAAATAAGTAACGGATAAAAGATGACTTATGCACAAAAAGTAGCAGCCCTTCGCCAACATCATGAAGGGCTGCTCGCTAGAAAGAATGAACCAATCCCCTGGGGGAATGGTATTTACGAGAAATACAAATATCCCATCCTCACAGCTGAGCATACGCCTTTAGAATGGAGGTACGACTTCAACGAAAAGGACAACCCCTACCTGATGCAACGCATCATGATGAATGCTGTACTGAATGCCGGTGCTCTCAAACTGGACGGCAAATACTTGTTGGTATGTCGCGTGGAGGGTGCTGACCGTAAGAGCTTCTTTGCTGTGGCTGAATCGCCAAACGGCATTGATCAATGGCGCTTCTGGGATGAGCCTGTCACTATGCCAGACGGTGATAATCCACCAGCCACAAACGTCTACGACATGCGTGTCACACAACATGAGGATGGTTGGATATATGGTGTGTTCTGTGTAGAGCGTCATGATGAGACCAAACCGTTCGACACTTCTGCCGCAACGGCAAAAGCGGGCATTGCACGTACCAAGGATCTCATCCATTGGGAACGTCTGCAAGACCTTTCTACACTCTGCCAACAGCGAAATGTTGTACTCCATCCGGAATTTGTAGATGGAAAGTATGCACTTTACACTCGCCCACAAGATGGATTCATCGATACAGGAAAAGGTGGTGGTATTGGCTGGACACTCGTGGACGATATCACGCATGCTGAGGTGCGTAATGAACGCATTATATTTAATCGCCAGTACCACACGGTTTATGAAGTGAAGAACGGTGAAGGTCCACATCCGCTAAAAACGGATAAAGGCTGGCTGCATCTGGCTCATGGCGTTCGTGCGACAGCAGATGGTCTGCGTTATGTCCTCTATATGTATATGACCTCTTTAGATGAGCCCACAAAGGTCATTGCCCGTCCTGGCGGCTACTTCCTTGTGCCTGAGGGTGATGAGTACATAGGCGATGTGATGAACGTGGCCTTTGCCAATGGCTGGATTGCAGACGAAGAAGATGGTAAGCACTATTCATCTGGCAGGGTATTTATCTATTACGCCTCTGCCGACACCCGTGTGCATGTAGCCACCTCTACCGTGGAAAAACTTGTCGATTACTGCATGAACACTCCAGAGGACGGTCTCTACACAACTGCTTCTGTAGAAAATATCAAACGTCTTATTACAAAAAACCGAAACCAATGAAAGGAGTGAAAAAGGCGGCAATAATTGCTTTAGTGGCTATAACAGTAGCAGCTTGTACAATGAAGAAGCAAGCTGAGTCTGAGGTATCTCAGGCTCAGCTTTTGGATGAACGTCTGACAACACTTCAACAAAAAGGTTATATGTCCGGACATCAGGACGATCCGTTTTATGGAGTTGAGTGGGCATACGAAGATGGCAAAAGTGACGTATTACTGTCCGTGGGCGATTATCCGGCTGTTATGGGCTTCGAACTTGGGGGGATAGAGATGGGCGAGGAAAAGAATCTTGACAGTGTGCCATTTTCACGCATTCACGACGAACTGATTGCCCACCATGAGCGTGGCGGCATCGTTACCATCAGTTGGCATCCGCGCAACCCTCTGACGGGAGGAACAGCATGGGACGTCACTGACTCTACGGTCGTGAGGAGCGTGTTGTCAGGCGGCTCCCAAACAGAGAAGTTCCAGGTGTGGATGACGCGTGTTGCCGACTTTGTAGAAACGCTTAAAGGGAATGACGGAATGCCCATCCCTGTCATCTTTCGTCCCTGGCACGAGAATAACGGCTCATGGTTTTGGTGGGGGCAGGATTTATGTAGTGGTGAAGAGTTTAAGGAACTATGGAACTTGTTGCAAGACTATATGAATGAGCGAGGACTGGATAATCTACTCTGGAGTTACTCACCTAATCTCGACGGCAAATGGACAATGGAACGCTTCATGGAGCGCTATCCAGGCAATGACCGTGTGACGCTGCTTGGCATAGATGCCTATCAGTGGGGAACAGAAGAGGAGTTCGTCAGTAGTCTTACCGCCGACCTCGACTTTTTGACCCAGTATGCCAAGGATAATGACAAGCTCATAGCCCTAACAGAGTGTGGATTGAAGAATATGCCAGACTCCACATGGTATTCACGCGTATTGAAGCCTGTCATGGACAGATACCCTATTTGCTATTTCCTGCTTTGGCGCAATGCTGGCGAACAGGAGTTCTTCGGACCAGTGCCTGGTCAACCGAGTGCCGATGACTTTAAGAAATTGTATGAGGCGAAAAATGTCCTATTCCTGAAAGACATTCAATAATAATCATCTGATATCCTACTCTATGGCTAAACTGAGAGAAAAAATAGGTTATGCGTTGGGTGATGCAGCAGCAGGTGGTATCACCTGGAAGGTGATGTCAATAGCCTTCCCTTTATTTTTTACGAATGTGTTCGGACTGACGGTGGCTGACACGGCGACGCTGATGCTCATTGCCCGTATGTTTGATGTAGTGACGGATCCGCTAATGGGGAGTTTGGCCGACCGTACACAATCGCGATGGGGGACGTATCGTCCGTGGCTCATCTTCGGTGCGGTCCCTCTTGGTGTAATCTTTGCGCTGCTGCTTTACACGCCAGAGTTTGGACTGACGGGTAAGCGCATCTGGGCATATACGCTTTATCTGCTGATGATGGTGGTGTATACAGCGGTGAATGTGCCATACGGTTCGCTATTGGGCGTAATGACCGCTGACGACAATGAGAAGAACCAGTTCTCCGCATTCCGCATGGTGGGTGCTTACGCTATGGGATTCGTCACGTTGCTCAGTTTCCCTTATCTACAAAAAATGGTAGGTGGAACAGAGCAACATCAGTATGCTGTGGTTGGTGCTTTATTGGGAGGTGCGGCTACCATTGGCACACTGGCCTGCGGCCTGTTGACCAAGGAACGTCTGAAGCCTGTGCGGGCAGAGAAGTTTTCGCTAAAGCCATTTGCAGATTTGTTTCGTAACCGGCCATGGGTCTACCTGACACTCATTGGTATCTGCATGAATTTTTTCAATGGTTTTCGCTATGCTGTTGCGGGCTACATGTTCGAGTATTGCCTGAAAGGCGACGTAACTGTGAGCGGACTCATCATCAACTACACCGTATTTATGACCTTCGGCGAACTGACGTGTATGGTGTTTGGCGGTGTGTCCCCAATGTTCACCAAGTGGATAGGCTCCAAACGCAAGGCTTTTATGTGGGCAGCCCTTATCTGTGTAGTTACCTCCGTGGGCTTTTTCTTCATACCGATGGATGCAGACTATATCTGGCTGATGGTGACAATGGTTGTCGTGACCTCCATCGGTATTGGCCTTTATTCGCCATTATTGTGGTCGATGTATGCCGATGTAGCCGACTATGCTACGGAGAAGAACGGTACGTCGTCAACGGGATTGATATTCTCCAGTGGCACGATGTCGCAGAAGTTCGGTACAGCCATCAGCGGTTCGCTGGTTGCCCTGTTGCTGGGTATCTCAGGATTCGTGTCAGGAACTGACGCTACTGGGCAGACTGTCATCACGATAACGGACGGCGAAGCGGTGAATAACATGATATGGGCCCTATTCTCGCTATTCCCTGCCATAATTGCAGGCATCATGATAAGTCTGATTTATATTTATCCAATAAAGAAATGATTGAGGTAGAAATATTAAAACAGGAAGTGCGTGAGGTGTTGGAATACAACATCTTGCGCTTTTGGATAGACCGTATGCAAGACAAAGTGAATGGCGGTTTCTACGGACGCATTGACAATAAAAACAGATTGCATGCCGATGCCGATAAGGGAGCCATTTTGAATGCCCGCATTCTATGGACCTTTTCTGCTGCCTACAGAGTATTGCGCAAACCAGTCTATTTAGAAATGGCCACACGTGCCAAATGTTATTTCATCGATCATTTCATCGACAAGGAGTATGGCGGCATTTATTGGAGCCTTGACTACAAAGGACAGCCCAAGGACACAAAGAAGCAATTCTATGCCATCGGCTTTGCCGTCTATGGCTTGTCTGAATATGTACGGGCTACAGGCGACAAGGAGGCATTGGAACAAGCCATCAACCTATATCGCTGTATTGAAGAGCACGCTCTGGACCGAAAGTACAATGGATATGTCGAAGCCTTGACGCGCGACTGGCAACCTATTGGTGACATGCGACTCTCTGAACACGACGCAAACTACCCCAAGTCGCAGAACACTCATCTGCATATCATTGAGCCGTACACCAACCTCTATCGCGTATGGCCGTCGGATGAACTAAACAAGTCGCTTCGTAATATTATAGGAATCTTTACAGACAAGATTCTCAACCCTGAGACACATCATTTAGATTTGTTCTTCAATATGGACTGGTCAAGGGGAACAGACCAATTAGAAAGCTATGGACACGACATTGAATGTTCATGGCTGATGCATGAGGCTGCACTGGTGCTGGGCGAGAAAGAGGTATTGGCTCGTGTAGAACCTATTGTGAAAGAGGTCGCAGCAGCATCGGAAAAGGGTCTGAATACCGATGGTTCCATGATTCATGAAGCCAATCTTACAACAGGTATCATTGACGATGATCTCCACTGGTGGGTACAAGCCGAAGCTGTTGTTGGATTTATCAACATTTTCCAGCATTTCCATGATGAGTCTGCGTTCAGAAAAGCCCTGCATTGCTGGGAATACATCAAGGATAAAATAATTGACTACAAGAATGGCGAGTGGTATTGGAGTCGCCGTCGCGACGGCTCGCTAAATACTACTGACGACAAGGCTGGATTCTGGAAATGTCCTTATCATAACGGTCGCATGTGTTTAGAAATAATAGAACGAAAAATTTAAAAAACATAGGAAAATGAAACCTTATAAATTTCAGCCATACCTGAAAACAACGATTTGGGGTGGCTATCAGATAGCACCCTTCAAGGGTATTTATACAGCGCAACCGAATATCGGCGAGAGTTGGGAAATAAGCGGTGTGCCCAGTCACGAAAGTATCGCCGTTGAACGTGGTCTCGTTGACGATGTGGACGTAGGCATGAACCTCACCCAGCTCATCGACAAATACAAAGGACTGCTCGTGGGGCAAAAGGTCTACAAGCGTTTTGACAACCAGTTCCCGCTGTTGGTCAAGTTCATCGACTCTCGCCAAGACCTCAGTGTTCAGGTGCACCCTGACGACAAATTGGCCATGGAGCGGCACGGTTGTGCCGGTAAGACGGAGATGTGGTATGTCATCAAGAGTGATGTGGGGTCGAAGATATATGCCGGACTGTCGAAGAGTATTACACCTGAAGACTATGAGCAACTGGCAACAGCCGAACCTGTGAACGGTCATTCGCCCATGCAAGATGTCATTGCCACCCACGAGGCCCACGAAGGTGATCTCTTTTTTCTGCCTGCAGGCCGTTTGCATGCTATCGGTGCCGGCAACTTCTTGGCTGAGATTCAGCAGACCAGCGACATCACCTACCGGGTCTACGACTTTGGTCGCAAGGATGCTCATGGCAATCCGCGCGAGCTGCATATCGAGCAGGCAAAGGATGCCATCGACTATCAGGTGTGGCCAGAATATCGCACGTCGTATGATTCGACAAAGCCCACCAGTCAGCTCATCAACTGTCCCTATTTTGTGGTACATCGTGTGGTGGTTCAGGTGGCACAGCAAGTCGACTTCCACTGCGACTCTTTCGTCATCGTGATGTGCCTGTGGGGCGAGGCCAACATCAACGGGATCCATATTCGGCAGGGCGAGACCATCCTTGTGCCAGCCTGTGAGAACGTACTTTACATCTTTGGCAATGCCACCTTCCTGACGGCAACGATGTAACTTTTCGTCCCGTTTTGGTAAGATGCTATCCCAAATCGTTATGCGAACGATTTGGGATAGTTTGCTGTTGATACAGGGCTATATGTTTACATGCATTTCCATACCTTTGCAGCACAATTCATTTATTATCAATTTTAAAACAAAAACATATGAAAAAAATTATTTTTACTCTTACAGCCTTGCTCACGATGGTATGCGGAGCAAATGCATCAACAACACTATGGGAAGGTACCGATGACGGTAGCGACATCTTTATTGCAAAGGAAAAACTGGTTGCAGGTGCTACCATCACGCTGGAATTCGATTGGCTCGGCGAAGATGGTGCACAATTCAGTAGTTTCTATTACAATGAGGGATGGACTAACATCTATAATTGGCAATGGGTTAACAATGGCGAAACTTTTTCATTCTCACTGACACAGGATCAGATTGATGCCATCCCCGAACAACTTGGTTTTAAAACAAATGCAGTGGAAAAGATGACTTTTAAGAAGATTAGCATAGACGCAACTTCACTCACCGAATGGGAGGGAACAGATGACGGAAGCGATATCTTCATCGACAAATCAAGACTGATAGCTGGTGCCCCCATCACGCTGGAATTCAACTGGCTCGGCGAAGATGGTGCACAATTCAGTAGTTTCTATTACAATGAGGGATGGACTAACATCTATAATTGGCAATGGGTGAATAATAGCAGTACATTTACTTTCTGGCTGACACAGACGCAGATTGATGCCATTCCTGAACAACTCGGTTTCAAGACGCATGACACAAGTAAGATGACCTTTAAGAAGATTAGCATATTTAAGCCTTGCGTGTCTGTCACTATCGGCAGTGACAAGATTGCCACCTTTAGCAGCGATAAGGATCTCGATTTCTCTGCTACAGGGGTTACGCCATATTATGTATCTGCCGTAGCTACAGGTACAGTAACGCTGACCCCCGCCACGAATGCCACAACATGGAACTATTGTGGCTATATCCTCCAAGGGGCAGAAGGAACGTATGATGTGCCAGTAACCGCATCTGCCACTTATCCTGCTGCTACTTATCTGAAAGGACAGGCAAGTGAGGGCACGGTTGCTGCTTCAACCACAGGCACCTATCACTACATCTTCGCCAAGAACGGCAGCGATATCGGTTTCTATAAGTTGACTACCGACCATACCCTTGCTGCCCACAAGGCTTACTTGGAGACTGAGACCGACATCAAGCCCACCGATCCAGGCGCCCCTGTTTTGTTGTTCTTTGACAACAGCACAACTGCTATCAATACCGTTCAGGAGCGTAAGTCAGAGGAAGGTATCTACTACGACCTGAGAGGCCAGCGCGTGCAGAACCCAACCAAGGGACTGTATATCGTGAATGGACGCAAGGTCGTCATGAAGTGAGAAGAATAATCATATAAATAAGAACATTTATGATTAAGAAGACATATATCGCCCCCTGCATGGACATTTATGAAGTGCAGACCGACTGTACGCTTTTGGCAGGCAGTTTGACCAGTGTCGACGTTAAGTTCGACGACTACGATCCAGATAATATGACAGATTTGGCTCCGGAATTCCAGAATATCCCTGATGTTATGTTAGACGAATAACATTTAGTATTATAAGTATACGAATAATGAAGAAAACATATTTCCATCCCCAGATGTCTGTACATGTTATACACCAAAGACATCAGCTGCTTGCAGGCAGTGTTACTTCCATTAGTGTTCAAAGTGAGGACTATCATGAAGGTGAAGGGTATAAAGATTTGTAGCAGGCTAATCACTACTGTAGCGCTCGTGTGTACGACACTGTCTGTCGTGGCAGCACGTGTAACCATAGTTACGCCAAAAACAGCATTAGTGATTCATGCTCAGGAAGGGACGATGCCGCAGGTGCTCTACTTCGGGGCACGGCTGTCAGCTGCTGACGAGGCGCAGCTCGACGCTATGTCAGGCTACCGTCAGTCGGTATATCCTGTGTATGGACTGAATAGTCAGGGGGAGTGTGCCTTAGAGGTTACACACGGGGACGGCTCATTAGCCACAAGCTTAGTACTGCAAAGCACGGAAACACGTCGTGAGGAAAGTGCCAACATAACCGTGCTGCACCTGAAAGACCGCGTACAGCCGTTCTTCGTAGACCTCTACTATAAAGCCTACCATGCGGTGGACATGATAGAAACGTGGACGGAGATTCGCAACGACGAGAAGAAGCCCGTCGATTTGCATCAGTATGCCTCTGCCTACCTGCCTGTCCGTCGCGGCAATGTCTGGCTGTCAACCCTCTATGGCTCGTGGGCCAACGAGGGGCGTGTCAGCGAGGAGCCATTACAGCCGGGTATGAAGGTCATTACCAACCGGGATGGTACACGCAATAGCCATACAGCTCATGCAGAACTGATGCTCTCGCTCGACGGGAAACCGCAGGAGAACAACGGTCGCGTCATCGGGGCAGCCCTGTGCTATAGTGGCAACTATCGCCTGCGCATTGATACGGATGACTCCGATTATCACCACTTATTGATGGGCATCTGCGAGACAGGGGCGACGTATCACCTGAAGCGGGGTGAGACATTCCGTACGCCTGCCGTAGCCCTGACCTATTCGGACGAGGGCTTGGGTGGTGTTTCTCGCAACTTCCACAAATGGGGACGCAAGTACCGCCTGATGCATGGCGACAAGGAGCGTAAGATATTATTGAACTCCTGGGAGGGTGTCTATTTCAACATCACTGAGGAGGGCATGCACCAGATGATGGATGACATCGCCATGATGGGGGGGGAACTGTTTGTGATGGACGACGGCTGGTTTGGCAGCAAGTATCAGCGCAATAGCGACGATGCAGCCTTGGGCGACTGGGTGGTAGATACCCGAAAGTTGCCTAATGGTATCAGCGACCTCTGCAAGAACGCCAAACAGCGTGGTATTAAGTTTGGTATCTGGATTGAGCCTGAGATGACCAACACCACCTCGGAACTCTACGAGCAGCATCCTGACTGGGTACTCAAGGCACCTGGCTATGAGCCGGAGCGCGGACGTGGTGGCACACAGTTAGTACTTGATCTCGCTAACCCCAAAGTGCAGGACTTTGCTTTTGATGTTGTGGATAAGTTGATGACAGAGAATCCCGACATCGACTACATCAAGTGGGATGCCAACATGGGTATACAGAATCACGGATCGCAGTATCTGCCGAAGGAGATGCAGAGCCATACCTATATAGAATACCACCATGGTTTTGAGAAGGTGTGTCAGCGCATTCGCGAGAAATATCCTGACCTGACCATTCAGGCCTGCGCCTCTGGCGGTGCCCGTGCCAACTGGGGCGTACTGCCATGGTTCGACGAGTTCTGGGTCAGCGACGATACCGATGCCTTGCAGCGTGTCTATATGCAGTGGGGAACCTCGTATTTCTTCCCCGCCATCGCCATGGGTTCGCACATCGCCTCGTCGCCCAACCACCAGACGTTCCGCACCATTCCGCTGAAATATCGTATTGACGTGGCCATGTCGGGACGATTAGGTATGGAGATACAGCCTAAGAACATGACCGAGGAGGAAAAGGCACAGGCGAAGAAGGCCATTGCCGAGTATAAGGAGATACGTCCTGTAGTGCAGTTCGGCGACCTATACCGCCTGCACTCGCCCTACGAAAAAGACGGCGTGGCCTCACTGATGTACGTCACGGAAACGAAGGATGAAGCCGTGTTCTACTGGTGGAAGACAGAGACTTTCTGCAACCAGCATCTGCCCCGCATCCGTATGGCAGGCCTGAATCCAGACCGTATGTACACCATCCATGAGTTAAATTGTATCGATAACAAACCGCTACCTTTTGAGGGCAAACAATTGTCGGGCCGCTATCTGATGGATAACGGATTGGAGATACCATATACCCACAATGTAGACTACAACAAACTAAATGCATGGTCGAGCCGAGTACTGAGGCTTACGGCAAAATGATAATTGATAAAGCATGAAACGTATCCTATTCATGGTATTCACCCTCTGCTCAGTCATCCCAATGATGGCTGAGCAGAGGGTTGAAGTACAGGCCGTGCTCAACATTCTCAGGAATCTGTATGGCCATAAGATTATTTCCTCAAGTATGGCTAATGTAGACTGGAACTGTACAGAAGCAGAAAATAGACATAAGGGACTGGCACCTGTTTCGCGCCGAAACAAAGAATTCGGGCTGGCAACTGCCAACCCGAAAGAGAGAGATTGAGAAGGCACCTAAGTGCCTGTTATGATTGGAATCCTATACGCGAACTTTTACGCGGATGCCCAGAATCTTGTCGAGGAATTCTTCAAAGAGATTAGGATCATCTTTCACGCGAACCTCCAAATTGCCCTTTTGAGCACCTTTCACGCGAACCTCCAAATTGCCCTTTTGGGCACCTTTCACACGAATCCCGACATTACCCTTTTGAGCACCTTTCACGCGAACCTCTAAAGAACTCTTTTGTGGGTTTTCTGCCTGAGAAGTGGCATTTGCACTTGTGGTAAACGTGAATGAGAAAACGAACTATGCCGTCAGGCCGCAAGCCCCCATGCACGATGTAGTGCCCATTGCGGTCAGTGCCGCCGTCAGGATGCTAATCACCACCTGAATCACTGTTTTCCAAGTCTCTTTCTTCATAATGTTGAATGTTGATTGTTGAATTTTAAATGTTGAATGTGGAATGTTGAATGTGGAATTATTCTCGCTTCGCTGCGATGTCTGAATGTAGAATTGAGAATTAATTCCTCATTCAAAGAGTTGCCCCGAAGGGCAAACTCTTTACTAGTTCTCATCCGGCTCGTCGTCACCGCCGCCTCCGCCGTTGTCGCCTCCGGTGTTGCCACCTCCGCCACCCGTGGTTCCGCCGCCCGTAGTTCCGCCATTGCCGCCGCTTGGCGCGTTGCTGTTGGACTGCTCCTCGCCAGTCAGCTCGCTGTACAGCTGGGTGCTCAGCTTGGTGCCCTGCTTCATGGCCGAAGCCTTGTACTGTGACTTCCTGCTCTGGTCGGCCAGGAATGCCACGCCCACGCGAGTCACGTTCTCCTGTGCGCTGAAGTTCTTGGCGTCAGCCACACCCTCAGAGGTCAGCACGGGGTAGAGTGTTCCGATGCCGTCCAGCTTTACCTTGTAGCCGTCCGAGAGCATTTCCTGCATGCAGCTCTTCAGCTTCGTGATGACACCGATTACCACGTCCTCGGTATATACCGTACCATGCTTCATGATGTGCTCGGCCATGTCGTTCAGCGACATTGTACCACGGTAGATAATCTTGCCGTAGGTCTTCTTTACCTTTTGGCGTGGCTCTCCCTGCTTACCTGTTGTGACGGTCTTTTCGACCTTCTTGATTTGAATTGTTCCCATAATGTTTTAAGTTTTTAGTTAATGGTTAATGATTAATGTTTAATTGCATCTCAATTGCAAGTACAAAGGTACGAAGAATATCGCAGGTATGCAAATTATGTGCCCGAAAACCGCCTTTTTTGAGGGGTATTTTCTGCCCTTATTTTGCTGAAAAAGAGAGACGGCCTCTCGCTATCTGACACACGGCATACATTTTCTTATTTCTTACTTCTTACTTTCTTACTTTTTGCTATTTCTGAAATGCAAGCAAATAATCTATATTATATATATAATATATATATTATACATATAATATAATATATAATTGTAATATTTGCAATTTTCTTCCTTCTCCTTTCGTCTTCCGATTAAAAATCGGGAAAAAGTAAGAAAGTAAGAAGTAAGAAAGTTCCAATGAATGGGATTTTTTTGTTTTCTTTTTGCATTTTCCTCTTTATTTTGTACCTTCGCATCTCAAAATAGGCGTGTAGTACCTTTGATTTTTATTAATAACGAAACATTTTTTTATGAGTAAGGATTTCTTTTTTTATAACTGTTGTCTGGAAGGACGGCAGTTGCGATTAGGCGAGAGTGGCTTTTTAGCGGCAAAGGAAGTTGTGCGGGCTATATGCGACGCAGACTTCCGCAGCAACGGTGCATACCTGAAAGACCCCGATGTCGAAGCTGACTATTACCACGAATACATCAAACGTCCTAAGAACGGGCTTTATCTGATAAGGGCTGTGAAGGTCGATGACAACACTTGTCTGGATGTCCTGATAGATACCCGGTTGTTTCCGAACTTTGTGCTGATTGAGAAGAACGCCAACTTGCTGCAAATGAGCATGGAGGTGGCAAAAGTTGTGGAACGATCGTTGAACCAGGCAGCAGACAAATACGGATGGAGGGCCACACTGAAGGAAAACCAGCTCAATGTGATACATGATCTTAAACTATTCTATAGTGCCATGGCGTATGTGAGTGATAGGAAAAAGAAAGCAGACTTCAAATCGATAGTCATTGCAGAAAAGATAGCCGACGACGTGATGGCGTTGATTGATGTGTATATTAAGGGGAAGAAGTTGCCTAAGGCCATCATCGCTCCCCTCAGGGCGGCGAAAGATGCCGGGGCTATCGGTAAACTCACGAAGACGGTTTTCAAAAAGACGTATGGCAACATTTTAGGCAATAGTATATCGGCTCTTGACAAGTATATGAGTGATGATTATCGCTGGAATGAGAAGGATTCGATATATATCGAAATGAAAAAAGAGTTCAGAAAATTGGTGGAAAAAACCAAGGAAGACCTCTAAGCCGATTTATTCATTTTTATTCATTTTGGTTCGTTTTTAGTCAAATAGCAAAATGACTAAAAATGAACCAATTTTTTATTTGGCAGTAACGGCTCTATGTTCTAATTTTGCGTTCCGTTCGCGGACAACAAAGATGTTGAACCCGAGAAAGGATGAGCGCTTATCTGATCTCACAATACGAAATGTAACAATGAGACAGATTTTAATTGAGATTGAAGACGAAGCCTATGGGAAGTTTATGGGAATGATGGAGCTCTGCCCACAGATTAGGGTCTTGGACGAGTATGACATCATAAATACAGAGAACGTGCGCGACCTGTGTATGAGGCAGGCCATCATGGAACTGATAGAAGACAAGGTGATACGCAGGCCACGGGACTTTGGCTGGATTATGCTGGCCTTGGAACAGAAGGTCGTCAAGGACTTCGAAGGTTTCAGTTCGCATCAGGCTTTTATTGACTACCTGGGATTGTTGGGGATCAAGGCACTCCCTGGCAAAACCACTTTATTCAGAACTTATAATATCACTGACGGAACGTACCCTAATTGGTCGTTTCTGGATAATCCGAAACATGAGGAGGTACTGAGGCGAAAGAATATCATTGTACGGTTTTTGAGTGCCTATATGAGGGCAAAAAGGACGATGTGGAACAATCAGTGAAACAAATGTCCGAAAGTGGAACGGTAAGTGGAACGACAACCATTCATCGCTTTGCCTGCATTTGTATTTGCCGTACTTTTGCATCGTGATTAGTTCACAAGCGTTCTTTGACTTATTGAAACAACAACCGCACGGGAAGGCTCGGGCGAGGAAGTACACAAAAGTACACAAAAGTACACAAAAGGAACCGTCCCTTTTGTGTAATACGCGAACATTATTAATATATTAAAACGAAATGAATATGAAAAAACAAACAGCAATTACAATTAGTATTAACAACAGTAATAACAACGTGAATGACAATGGTGAGCAACGCATGACGTCAATGGAGATTGCAGAGCTCACAGGTAAGAACCATTTTGACGTGCTGAAAGCCATTCGAAAGATGGAAGCAGCATGGGAGAAAGTTACTGACAGCAAATTCGCTGTCAATGAATACAAAGACCCAAGAGGGCGTTCATTGCCCTGCTATTCTCTGACGAAAACCGAGTGCCTATACATTGCAACGAAGTTCAATGACGAGGCACGCGCACGACTGGTCATCAGATGGCATCAGCTGGAGGAGGCACGACGCGAGACCGCGGCATGGGAACAGTGGAAAGCACGCTGGGCACAGCCGCGCCAGTCAGTACATCTGCTGGGCTGTACGGACGAGGAAGTGTTGGACGAGGCCGACGACATCATCGGTGAGGAGCTGGACGAACTGAACCGTTGCAGCGACGACTGCTACACCCCGACGGAGATTGGCAAACCCTTCGGACTGGAGGGACGCGACCTGAACTCGTTCCTTTGCGACATGAAAGTCATTGAGTGGGCGAAAGGTCAGTGGCAGCTGACACCGAAATTCAAGCATCAGGGCCTGACGGAGAACCGCAGCATCGTACTGCACGGACGCAACGGACGCCGACGCACGGTGTCACGACTTGTGTGGACGGCGAAAGGAAGGGATTTTATCATGGGGATGATGAAGTAAGATGGATGATGTAAGATGTAAGAAGTAAAGAAGAATGGAAGCAAGTGAGATTTTGATTGAGAAGTTAAAGGAGTTTGAGGGTTTCCGCCGCGATGCCTATAGGGATGCGGCAGGTGTGCTGACCATTGGCTACGGTCATACGGGCAGGGATGTACGCGAGGGCGACCGCATCACAACGTACGGTGCCGAACAACTGCTATTGATTGACCTGAAGGAACACGAGGCGGCGGTCAGACAGCTGCATGTGGCACGCTCACAGGGACAGTTCGATGCGCTGGTGTCGTTTTCATTCAACCTGGGTGTCGGGCGACTACAGCGCTCAACGCTGCTAAAGGTGATACGCAGGGGCGGGTCTAAAATGGCTATCACGCGCGAATTCAAGCGTTGGGTATTTGCCGGTGGAAAACGGCTGCCAGGCCTTGAAGTTCGCAGAGAGTGGGAGGCGAAGCGATTTTTCGAATAAACACAATGAGTACACACATGATTTATTTAAAGGATGGGGCAAAGATGATGCGCCCCGTCCTAAACCGTGAAGAATATATCAAACTAAGGAACGGCGGCAGGCAGAAGTCATACGTGGCGGCGGTGCGCAGCGGTGACGAAAGCCGGAAGTCGAAGCTAATCCAGATGAACTACTCGTGTCTGCCGAACGATGACGGGTCGCTGAAAGGCTCGGCCCGCATGAGCACGACGGTGGGCATGGACATTGACCACGTTGAACCCAAGGACATGCAGCCCTTACGAGAGCGCATACTGGCCAAGAAGGACGAGCTGGGACTGCTGATGCTGGAGTTGAGCGCACGCGCACAGGGCTACCACTTGGTGTTTCGACGCCGACCGAAAATGTCGCAGGAGGATAACCTGCTGTGGGCCAGCAAACTGTTAAGCGTAGAATACGACAAGGGTGCAAAGGACATTACGCGCGTGTTCTATACCACGACGGGCAGTGCCGGGGACCTGTTGTACCTGGACGATGAGATTTTTGAAATTAAAGAAGAAAAAGAGTGCTTTTCGAGCAGAAATCCAACAAATCAGACAAATAATAAAGAGAATTTGAGAGATTTGGATGATTTCTCGCCGAAGCAGGCTCAAGAAGAACAAACATTATTAACTTATCATGGAATTGAATATGGAACAATCTGTGAAGCGTGGCAGGCCGCGCAAGGTGGAGCGCCAGCCACTGGAGATCGCCACCGAACAATGCTGCAACTGGCTCTCGACCTTAGGTATATCTGCGACAACCAGCCGGATATGGTCGACAGGGTGCTTAGACTGTGTGGATTTGTGCAGGACGTCATCCGCGAACGGGGCGACAAGGAAGTCAGCGACATTGCTCATACGGCTTGTGAGCGAAAGCTGTACAAGGACATCCCGAAAAGGATGCAAGGGGTACTTGAAAGTGTGGGTATTCATGTCAGCCAGCCCACAGCAGCTGCAAGAGCTGTGGGAGGCGTTGAAGTGCCTTACGAGCAGTTCGCTGAAAGGCTGGAACCTCTCCTTTGCACCCCTTATGCCGAAGCCTGTAGGGGAGTGAGTCGTAGAAACTGGCTGGGCGCTGTATTCGCCTCTGGAGCCATGTACTGCACGCTGCTGACGCGGTGCTGGTATAAGCACTTCGACGGGGCCAAACAGCGACTGAATCCGCAGGTGCTGATTATCGGACATCCTGCCTCGGGAAAGTCGTTTGCCAAACATCTGGACGACCAGATCATGGCATCGATGCGGGCACAGGACGAGGAGGTCCGTCTGGCAGAGACACGCTACAAGCAGGAGCAGAAGAAGCGTGGGACATCGTCGAAAGCGCAGAAGCAGGACGCACTGGTGGAACCTGAGGGCATGATACGCTACCTGCCCACAAAGACGTCGAACAACATCTTCTTCCGACGACTCAAGCGTGCCAAGGAACTGGTGGATGGCGAACAACTGCCACTGCACCTGTATATGTTCGATTCGGAGTTGGACAGCAGTATTTCAGCCCAAAGCGGTGGCGCCTGGATTGGTAAGCACGACCTTGAACTGAAGGCGTTTCATAACGAGTTGTCGGGTGTCGACTATGCCAATGGCGATAGCATCAACGACATCCTGCCTGTCTATTGGAACTCTGTCACGACGGGTACGAACGTCTCGTTGCACAAGAAGTTCACGCTACGGAACATCAACGACGGACTGTGTAGCCGTGTGGCCATATTCCTGATGGAACGGGCGAACTTCCAGATGGTGCGCAAGAACGTGGTGGACTGGAAGACCAACGAGGAACTCAAAGCATGGGGCTACAAGATGGAGCAGCTGCATGGTGAACTGCCGTTGGAACGGCTGATAAACCATGTGTACAGTCTGTGCGAACTGAGTGCCCAAGAGGCCGAGGCAGCAGGCGACTTGGTACTGGACTACCTGAGAAAGCGTGCCGTGTTCTATGCCACGTGGTTTACCATTCCGCGTATCTTGGCACGCCAGTACGACACGTTCCGCAAGACGGGCAAGCTGGAGATTACGGACGACGACCTGCGGTTTGCAACGCTGATGTACGACGCTGTCATCTGGTTTCAGGACTACTTCTTCGGGCAGATGCTGCAGGATTCGTGGGACAATGCCGAGCGCGAATACGTGCCACGCAGGAAGAACTCGAAGAATGCCGATGCCTATCGCGACCTGCCTGAGAAGTTCAGTGTCAAGGACGTGATGGCAATACTTGACATCGAAGACAATCCTGCAAACCAGCAATGTTCCAGATGGTTAAAACATGGCTTCATAGAACGGATTAAGCAAGGAAAGTACAAGAAGGTGATGAAGGAAATTATGATTTAAAAAGAAGTTAGAGAAGTTAAATTTTGCGGGCAAAATATAAAAAATTATGTTATTTGTGTTTTGTTTCATAAAATTTATGTATCTTTGGGGCGTATTAGAAGAGTGTGTTTACGATGTGCTACCCCGTCATCATCTGCCAGAAGGCGGTTAAGACACCGCTGCTGGCCCTCGGCGGGCTGGCAGCGGCGCTCACTATTCCAAGTGAGGTCGATGCACAGCGTCTGCTTCATCGTGTTGACAGCATGCTGACGGTAAACTACCGTAAGGGCGATGTAGATACGGCGTATATTATGCGGCCTACGACAAAGCTGGTAGTTTCCTGTTGGCGGCATCGGCCCAAGGACAGCACGCCACACTCGACTGGGAACAGGAGATGCAACTGAAGATGACGAACATCAGTCTTGGCGCAGGCTATGGTTACAACTACGTGCCAAGTCAGGATTGGCTGTTGCACGTATCCGCCCTGCCCACGTTCATCGTCTATAGTAACACGTCGATGACTTTCGGCGACGATAACGTGCCCTTGCACTACCACTTCCCGGAAGCTATCATTACCGGGCGCGGTGCCGTCGTCCGACAGTGGGGCAATAAGTTCATCGGTATGTCAATGCTCTTTAATTTCACCAACATCGGCCATAAGGAGAGCCTTGCCATACATAACATCAAATGGCGCGTCCAATCCTTCTTCGGCTTGCGTTTATAGCAAAACTACGGCTTAAAAGAAAATGGGAACCGGAACCAATTCCAGTTTTTTACCCCTTAAAATCTGTCGCATGAGGGGTAAATGTATTAATGCTGATAGAAAAAAAGTATGTTTTATTTGGAATCTTAAACATTATTTTGTATATTTGCACCCAAATCAAGTCAAGAATTATGTCTATTTGGGTAATTTTCACTCTTCTGGGCTCGCTGGCTTTGCTGATGTTCGGTATGAAGACCATGAGTGAAGCGCTGCAGAAGATGGCGGGTCCTCAGTTGCGACACGTCTTAGGAGCTATGACTACCAACCGTTTTACGGGTATGCTGACTGGTACGTTGGTGACGGCTTCAGTACAATCCTCTACCGCTACGACGGTGATGACCGTCTCGTTTGTGAATGCAGGTCTTTTGACGCTGGCACAAGCTATCTCGGTCATCATGGGTGCCAACATCGGAACGACGCTGACGGCATGGATCATGTCGGCAGGTATGTCGTTCGATGTGAGCAATCTGGCCTATCCGGCCTTTTTGGTAGGTATCATCCTGATTTACCAGAAGAAGTACCGCTACATCGGTGACTTCCTGTTTGGTCTGGCTTTCCTGATATTCGCGCTGGCCGTATTGCGTAAGACGGGACAGGACATGCATCTTGGCGAGAATCAGGCCGTGTTAGACTTCTTTGCCTCGTTCGACCCTAACTCGTTCCTGACCACGCTGGTATTCCTTGTATTGGGTGGTATCCTGACGTTCTGCGTGCAGTCGTCAGCTGCCGTGATGGCTATCACGATGATACTCTGTTCGAGTGGTGCCCTGCCCATCTATCAGGGTATTGCATTGGTGATGGGTGAGAATATCGGTACCACCGTGACTTCGAACCTGGCGGCGATGTCGGCGAATGCGCAGGCACGACGGGCGGCCTTGGCGCACATGTTCTTTAATGTGTTTGGCGTCATCTGGATATTGTTTGTGTTCCGCCCGTTCATCGACATGGTATGCGGTTGGGTAGGCTACGACGTCAATATGACGAAAGAAGCCGCTGGTGCTGCTGCCTTCCTGGCTAATGCTGCTAAGCTGAGTTTCGTGCTGGCTGCCTTCCATACTTCGTTCAATGTGGTTAATACCTTTATTTTAATATGGTTCATTCCGCAGATTGAGAAGTTTGTGTGCTGGGTTATCAAGCCCAAGAAGGTCGACGAGGAAGAGGACTTCCGCCTGCACTTCATTACTGCTGGCTTCATGAAGACTCCTGAGCTTTCAGTCTTGGAGGCACAGAAGGAGATACAGCACTTCTCCAATCGTATGCAGCGCATGTTCGGTATGGTGCGCGAACTGTTGACACTATCGTCCAGTTCGAATAGTAAGAAGGACAATCAGGCTGGTGAGTTCAACAAGCTCTATACGCGTATTGAGAAATATGAGGGCATCTCGGACAATATGGAACTGGAGATTGCCAACTATCTGAACTCCGTGAGTGACGCTCACCTGTCAGACGATACCAAGGGTAAAATCCGTGCTATGTTGCGTGAGGTAAGCGAGTTGGAGTCCATCGGCGATGCCTGCTTCAATATGGCCCGTACCATCTCGCGTAAGTATAATGGCAAGGAAGACCACTTCGTCGAGAAGCAGTACGACCACTTGCACCAGATGATGGAACTTACCGACCAGTCGCTGTCGCAGATGAACCGCCTGATGGGTGGTCGTAAGGAGTCGTACGACGTGAACCGGACGTTCAACATCGAACACGAGATCAACAACTATCGCAACCAGTTGAAGACGCAGAACATCACGGACGTCAACAACCGCGAGTACACCTATGCCGTTGGTACCATCTATATGGACCTTATCAACGAGTGCGAGAAGTTGGGCGACTATGTGGTGAACGTTGTCGAGGCTCGTATGGGAATCAGGTAAGCGCTTCGCTAGTGAAGAGTGAAAAGTGAAGAGTGAAAAGTGAAAAATGAAATAAAACCAATTACTATGAGAAAGATTTTATTATTAGCAGTCGTAATGTTGGCCTCAGTGCTGACGACGATGGCACAGGTGACGACCTCCAGCATCAATGGTAAGGTAGTGGCTGACGGTGAAGAGGTAATCGGAGCCACGGTAACGGCCAAGCACGTACCCTCTGGTACAGTCTACAATGCCGTAACCAACATCCATGGCCGCTATACCATTCAGGGTATGCGCGTGGGTGGTCCTTACGAAGTGACTATTTCCTATCTGGGTTTCAGAACCGAGGAAATCAAGAATGTGCAGCTGGCACTCGGTGAGGCCAGTACTTTCAATGTTACCATGCAGGAAGACTCGAAAGTGCTGGGTGAAATCGTGGTGACTGGTAAGCAGGGCATCGGTGGTTCAGGTGCAAGCACCAACTTCTCGCTGCAGCAGATTGAGAATGCACCAACGGTGAATCGTAACATCTACGATATTGCCAAGTTGTCGCCACTGGTTAACGTCAGCAAATACGGCGGTATCTCTATTGCAGGAACCAACAACCGTTACAACTCGTTCCAGATTGACGGTGTCGTCAGTAATGACGTATTCGGTCTGTCCAGCGATGGTACCAACGGTTCGCAGGCTGGTGGTAACCCCATCTCAATGGATGCCATCGAGCAGGTACAGGTGGTAGCTTCACCCTTCGACGTCCGTCAGAGCGGTTTCACGGGTGGTGCCATCAACGCCATCACCAAGTCGGGTACCAACAAGTTCACGGGTACTGCATTCGGCTACTATACCAACGAGGATATGTACAGCCGCTGGAACCAGGCAACAGGTAAGGAGGATAAGCTGACCGATCAGGCTGTCAAGACCTACGGTTTCACCATCGGTGGCCCGATTATCAAGGACAAGCTTTTCTTCTTCGGTAGCGTAGAGCGCAAGGAGCAGTCTTATCCTGATTCATACTATGCCGGCATGGATGGTTACTTCATGACCACTGAACTGGCAGCTGCCATTGCCAAGCGTTATTACGAGGTGACAGGCATCCAGGAAAGCTGGGACCGTCCTGACAATGAGAAAAAGAGCACCAGCATCATGGCTCGTCTCGACTGGAACATCAGCAGCAAGCACAAGCTAACCCTGCGCTATCAGCACAACCGTGCCGACAAGGACAACGCTTCGTCGGGCAAGTACTCGTTCTATTTTACCAATAGCCGTCATAAGATCAGCAATCGTACCAACTCCATCGTGGCTGAGTTGACATCGCATTTGAGCGACCAGTACTACAACGAACTGCGTGTCAGCGGTAATTTCGTTCGCGACCATCGTGACGTGCCTTATCAGGGTCCGACACTCTATATCACAAACGGTGAGAATGACTATGATGTCACTACACGACAGTTTACCAAGTCTGGTACTAACAGCGTGAATATCGGTACAGGCTATCAGGCAGGTATCAACTTCGTCGATCAGGACATCTGGACTATCGAGGACAACCTGTCCATCTATAAGGGCAACCACACCATTACATTAGGTACGCACAACGAGTTCTACGACATGAGGAACGGTTTCTTTACCTATGCTAACGGTCAGTGGAATTATACTGGCGGTTTCACATCGCTCTTCAACGACACGCCCAACCTGTGGCAGTGGAACCATGCTGACGAATCTATTACGGGTACCCGTGAGTGGGGTGCTCCTATGAAGGCTGGTCAGCTGGGCTTCTATGTTCAGGACAAGTGGGATGTCAACACAAACCTGCAGCTTACCTTGGGTCTGCGTGTCGATGCTCCCGTCTATTTCAACAGTCCTTCTTGGAACTCAGACTTCAACCTCTCTGACTATGGCATTCAGAACGACGTGCTCGTAGGTCGTCGTCCCAAGACATCGCTGATGTTCTCGCCACGTTTCGGTTTCCGCTTCTATATGGACGATGCCCACAAGTATCAGCTCCGTGGTGGTGTAGGTATCTTCAACGGTCGTGCGCCGTTCGTATGGATCGAGAATGCCTGGGCTAACACTGGTATCGAGAAGAAGGGTACCACCATCCGTGTCAATGTACCTACATTTGGCGAGTATGGTGCCAAGACACCTGCAGAGACAGCAGCTTCTGCCGCTGGCACAGCAGGTAAGCCCGACATCAATACCGTCGACCGCGACTTCAAGTTCCCGCAGGTGCTGCGTGCCAATCTGGCCTTGGAGAGCCTGTTGCCTGGCGACGTGAAGATGACTCTGGAAGGCATGTTCTCTAAGAACCTCAATGGCGTATGGTTCCAGAACCTTGCCATCAAGGATAATGGTGTTACCGTATTCGCTGTTCCCAGCTATGCCAACTCGGCTATGCCTTATTATTCGTTCGATACAGGTGGCTACAACAGCGTAGTCAATATGACCAATACCAACAAGGGCTATAGCTATCAGTTGACAGCACGCCTGGAGAAGACTTTTGACTTCGGTCTCAGCCTGATGGCCAACTACACCTTCGGCCACTCCTTCGCACTGAACGAGGGCGGTTCAAGCCAGGCACTCTCTAACTGGCAGCAGTATCTCTGTGTTGATCCTAACAAGCAGGAACTTGCCTACTCAACCTTCGACGTGCCTCACCGCTTCATGGCACAGGTCGGCTACGACTCTAAGCGCTATGGCGGCGGTCGTTTCCAGACCCACGTGTCGCTGACCTATAACGGTGTGAGCGGCATGCGCTACAGTCTGACAATGGATACCGGCAGCAGCCCATCATATAATGGCGACAGCCGTTCGGGCAACACCCTGCTCTATATCCCCACCAAGGCAGAAATGGAAGTGATGAACTTCAGCTCAAAGGCTGATAAGGCAAAGTTCGAGGATTGGATCGAGAACGACGAATATGCCAGCGAGCATCGTGGCGAGTTTGCAGAGCGCAACTCGAATCTGGCTCCTTGGGAGAACCAGTTCGACCTGCACTTCGCTCAGGACTTCTTCTATCTGAAGAACCGTGGCAGCAAGGTAACGCTGGTCTTCGATATCCTGAATGTTGCCAACCTGCTGAATCACGACTGGGGCACCAGCTATAGCAGCACCACCGCACAGCAGATTCTGAAAGTCGATGCTATCAAGGACGACAAGGCAGGCAATAAGTATGGCGTATTCAGCTTTGCCGGTCAGGGACTGCAAATCAACAACATTGCCAGCCGTTGGCACATGCAGTTAGGTCTGCGCGTCACATTCTAAGATTAAATAGAATTTCAATATATAAATTGGCGGTGCTCACAATTAAGGGCACCGCTATTTTTTTGTGGCAAATGTAAAAAATATATAATAATACGTAGGTGCGTGTGAAAGATTGAAAGAAATGTGTTACTTTTGCATACTCATTTTAAAAAAGGATAATACAAATAATCATAAACGATTGTATAGAATGATGAAACTGAGACAACTATTCGTGGCTGCACTGATGCTGATGAGCACGGCAGTCGTGATGGCACAGAATGCTATGCAGCTGCCATCGATTCCCGTTGACCCCGATGTGCGTATTGGTAAACTGGACAACGGACTAACTTATTACATTCGCCACAATGCATGGCCTGAGCAGCGTGCTGAGTTCTACATTGCCCAGCGCGTAGGTTCGATTCAGGAGGATGACAACCAGCGTGGTCTGGCTCACTTCCTGGAGCACATGGCCTTCAACGGTTCGAAGCACTTCAAGGGCAACGAGATGCTGCGTTGGTGTGAGAGCGTGGGCGTGAAGTTTGGTACCGACCTGAATGCGTACACCTCGATTGACCAGACGGTATATAATATAAGTAATGTACCCACGACGCGCGAGGGCATCGTCGATTCGTGTCTGCTGATACTGTTCGACTGGGCCGACGGTCTGCTGTTGGAACAGGAGGAAATTGAGAAGGAACGTGGCGTGATTCACGAGGAGTGGCGTCTGCGTACCTCGGCCCAGATGCGTATGTTGGAGCGCGACCTGCCCAAACTGTATCCTGGTTCGAAATACGGTCACCGTATGCCTATCGGACTGATGGAGATTATCGACAACTTCGAGCGTCCCTTCCTGCAGGCTTACTACGAGAAGTGGTACCGTCCGGACAACCAGGCTATCATTGTGGTGGGTGACGTGAACGTAGATCAGGTGGAGCAGAAAATAAAGTCATTGTTCTCGCCCATCAAACTGCCTGTGAATCCTGCCAAGGTGACGACATATCCCGTGCCCGACAATAACGAGGCCATCATCGTCATCGACAAGGATAAGGAGCAGCGTTATAATATCGTGGAGTTGTTGATGAAGCACGAGGCTTTCCCCGATTCGCTGAAGGGCAACTTGACATATACCATTGCCAACTATATGAAGAATGCAGCCTTGAGCATGCTGAACGACCGTCTGAAGGAGTTTGCCGAGAAACCCGAAAGTCCGTTCCTGCAGGCTTCTGTAAGTGATGGCAACTATTTGCTGTCGCGTGGTATAGATGCTCTCGATATGGGTATCCTGCCCAAGGACGGACAGGCCGAGGCTGCCGTGAAGGCTGTCTTGACGGAAGCCCGTCGTGCTGCTGAGTTCGGTTTTACACCTACTGAGTTCAGCCGCTTTAAGGCCAACTATATCAGTAATCTCGACAAGCAGTACTCGAACAAGGACAAGCGCTATAACAGTCAGTTCGTGTCGAGTTATGTCCAGAACTTCCTGAATAAAGAGCCCATTCCCAGCATTGACTTTACCTACCAGACCATGAAGCAGTTGGTTCCTGCCCTGCCCATCGATGGCGTGAATATGGTGATGAAGGAACTGGTCAGCCAGACGGACACAAATCTGGTGGTAGTGAACTTCAACAACGAAAAGGAGGGGGCCGTCTATCCGACTGAGGACGGTATAAAGCAGGCTATTGCACAGGCCCGTAGTGCGCAGATTGAGGCCTACGTGGACAATGTGAAGGATGAACCCCTGATGACGACGCTGCCCAAGCCTGGCAAAATTAAGAAAGAGGTGAAGAACGACAAGTTCGGCTACACTGAACTGACACTGTCGAATGGTGTGAAGGTGGTGCTGAAGCAGACCGACCTGAAGAAAGACCAGGTGCTGTTACGTGGCGAGGGCTTTGGTGGCGAAGCACTGTATGGCAATGAGGACCTGGCAAACCTGAAAATGTTTGGCGACGTCATTGAAGCCAGCGGACTGGGCAACTTCTCGCATACGGAACTGGAAAAGGCTTTGGCTGGTAAGATTGCCAGTGCATCGTTGTATATGAGCAACTATCGCGAACATATCAGCGGTAGCTCGACACCGAAGGATGTGGAAACCATGTTGCAGTTGGTGTACCTCTACTTCACCAATATCAACAAGGACCAGAAGTCGTTTGACAACCTGATGCAGACCACGGAGGTGTCGCTGAAGAACCGCCTGCTGCAGCCTGAGAACGTCTTTAGCGACTCACTGACGCTGACGCTGGGCAACCACCATCCGCGTGTAAAGCCTATGGATGTGGCCGACCTGAAGAAGGTGAACTACGACCGTATCCTGCAGATTGCCAAGGAGCGCACAGCCAATGCTGCTGCCTATACCTTCACCGTCATTGGTAACTATGACGAGCAGACCATTCGTCCACTGATTGAACAGTACCTGGGTTCGCTGCCCTCACAGAAGAAGGTGCAGAAGGGTAAGTTCATTGATACGGACTTCAAGGGACATGTCGTCAACAACTTCAAGAACAAGGCTGAGACGCCTAAGTCTATTGCTGTGATGGTATGGTATTCGAAGAAGGTGCCTTATAGTCTGGAGAACAGTGTCAAGGCTTCTATTGCAGGCCAGATTCTGTCGATGGAGTATCTAAAGAAGATTCGTGAGGACGCCAGCGCAGCCTATACCGTTGGTGCCAGCGGTTCTCTCAGTCGCGACGACTTCGAGAAGAGTGCCACGATTTATGTCTACTGCCCCATGAAACCCGAGAAGGCTGACGTTGCCCTGCAGATTATGCGTGAAGAGGTGGAGGCACTGACCAAGGGCTGCGATGCCGACAAATTGGCGAAGGTGAAGGAGTATATGCTCAAGAATCATGGTGACCAGCTGAAGCAGAACAGCTACTGGCTGGGACAGATCAATACCTGGCGCAAGTTTGGTGTCGACTTCCATACCGACTATGAGAAGGTGGTGAATGCACAGACACCAGAGAGCATTGCGGCCTTCATGAAGGAAGTGCTGAAGGCCGGTCATAATGCCGAGGTTGTAATGATGCCAGAGGAATAATCATCATTTATAGGTAAAAAAGTATAAAACGACCTGCTCTATAAAAGATGCAGGCCGTTTTATTTTGCTATGTCATAAAAAGTATGTACCTTTGCACCCAAAATTTTAATTATGAGTTATTTATTTTCATCCGAATCAGTATCAGAAGGCCATCCAGACAAGGTGGCCGACCAGATAAGTGACGCCATTCTCGACCAGTTTCTGGCTTACGACACGTATGCCCGTGTGGCTTGTGAGTCGTTTGTCACCACGGGTCAGGTAGTCATCATGGGTGAGGTACGCAGCGAGGTGTATATCGACCTGCAGACCATTGCCCGTAACACCATCAAGAAGATAGGTTATACCAAAGCCGAATACCAGTTTGACGGCAACTCCTGCGGTATTCTGACAGCCATCCACGAGCAGAGCGACGACATTAATCGCGGTGTGGACAATGGCGACGAGGACGAGCAGGGTGCCGGTGACCAGGGCATGATGTTCGGCTATGCCACCAACGAGACGGAGAACCTGATGCCTGTCTCGCTCGACTTGGCACATCTAATCATGCGTACGTTGGCGGACATCCGTAAGGAGGGCAAGGTCATGACGTACCTGCGCCCGGACTCGAAAAGTCAGGTGACCATTCAGTACAGCGATGCAGGTATTCCTGAGCGCATCGATACCATCGTGGTGTCGACCCAGCACGACGAGTTTGACGAGGAAGAGAAGATGTTGGCAAAGATTAAGGACGATGTCATTAACATCCTCATCCCCCGTGTCAAGGAGCAGATCCACTCTGAGAGTGTGTTGGCATTATTCGGTAACGACATCAAATACTTTGTCAACCCCACTGGCAAATTTGTTATTGGCGGTCCTCATGGTGACACAGGTCTGACGGGTCGTAAGATTATCGTCGATA
>Ga0310786_10001948_pt1 | contig 32549 bp, 17 predicted proteins | sample AusTroGonzalo_MG_FD_203881 | JGI IMG/M metagenome (GOLD analysis project Ga0310786, IMG submission 203881) | Bovine rumen microbial communities from tropical cattle in Woodstock, Queensland, Australia - Gonzalo_03 (v2) (version 2) | ecosystem: Host-associated > Mammals > Digestive system >...
CCCCCAGACTGCTGATGTCCAAATCAAACGTACCACTTTCGGCTGCTGTCGCTGCGGCAGAGAGAGCAGTTTTGCCTACTATATAATACTTGTACGTTGCTGCATCCTTTGTCGTGTAGGTGACGGTCGTCTTGGCCTCATAATCACACTGGTCGGCGACACTCGTAATACCTGCTTTCGGCTCAGGATAAATCGTGAACGTTGCACTTGCGGTGTCGCTTACACAATTAGCGGAGTTAGAAACTAACTTCAAGATATATGTACCTGCACTCAAACCGCTGATGTCCAAATCAAACGTACCACTTTCGGATGCTGTCGCTGCGGCAGAGAGAGCAGTTTTGCCTACTATATAATACTTGTACGTTGCTGCGTCTTTCGTCGTGTAGCTGACTGGCGTTTTTGTCTCGTAATCACACTGGCTGGCGACACTCGTAATCTTTGCCTCCGGAATCGGCATAAACGGATTCTCAGTGAAACTTGCTACAATATGCGAGCAAGAAGGCTGTGCATCGTCGAAATAGATTTCGAATAAGTCGTCCGATGTATCCGAATATGTACGTTTTACATTAGTAAAGACAAACGTATTCTCTCCATCAACAGCGACCTTGGTATCCGTCTTGTCTTTGCCGGTAACCGTAACATTCTTTCCTTGGCCATTCGCAACATTGAAAGTAACAGTAGCTGTATAATATTCGGAGCCGCAGCTCTCGCCGGTGATGGAAACATCCTCAGAAGTTATCTTCGGCGAGAACTTCGCAACAGGCGTTGTAAATGTACGGGTACAGCCATTGCTAAATTTTATATGCAGTGTATGCGTATTACCATCAGCGGTGATACCGGAAATAGTAACATCTTCTATGGTAGTCGGTGTTTCACTTCCGTCATTGGCCATATAACTAATCTCTTGATGTTTGGCGACGGGAGCGTCATCCAGCCATACAGTAAGCGTACCAGCGGGTTGCTTGGTATAACGTATATCAAAAGTCAAAGAAGTGGTAGTTTCGTTACATACCGGATCAGCCATCTTTTGGTTGACTGCTTCTACATCAGGCTTCAACGGCGAGTTGAACTTATCGGAACTAACGAAACATTTCGGTTTGTTGGTGAAGTATGCCTCTACAGTCAAATCTTCGCCTTCTGTCGTCACGCCCGTGAACTTATAGTGCGCACTTGTTTCGCCGATTGCTGTCATCGCAGCATTATAGGTTCCGAAACGAACAGCCGGATTAGCGTCTGCTGGTTTGGAAGTGTAAGCTATATCTCCTTCTATGTCATACAGAACTCCGTCACATGTACTACGGTCTGTTATACCAACAGTGAACGGCTCAATAGATGTGGTCGGCGGGATAGAATAACTTCTGGTCTTTTCGCACGTATCGCGCTCGGAGAGATATACGCGTACTGAACGCGGTGTAATAGCACCCACATCAGCAAATGACAAACTTGAGAAAGTCTGTGGTGATTCGGTTATTTCATAAGGACCATATTTTACATCCTCGTCAGACTTGTTCTTATACACTATATAAACATGTTTGCCTATCGCATATTCCGTCTCAACAGTAACGGATGCGAGATACGATGTGGCTTCACAATCTATAGGATCAGTCGGAACACTCACCGAAAGATCTGTGATGACCGGCGAAAGGACGGCAGACAAAGTCTTACTGCTGGAGCAAGAGCCTGTTCCTCCGAACTGGGCGGTCAAGGTATGTGTGTTTCCGTCTGCAGGGATCTTGCCTGTATAGGTAACGTGTACAGTTTGCAGAGTTGCTTTCTTGCGGCTGGTTTCCGGAATAGTAATCACGGTATCGCCATAGGTATCTACATGAACCGTTAGGTTGCCATACTGATAGGTATAATCGACATCAAACGTAAGATTGTACTTCAGGTCATCGCAGCCTGGAGTGCTTTGTTTGATGTTCTTAATCTCCATGCTCGGTGCGGTAGGTGAAGCAAATTTATTGGATGTTTTGCTGCACGTCGTGGAATTGAAGTATGCCTGAACAGTCAACTCACTGCCTGTGGCAGTTATACCACTGATGGAGAATTCCTTCGTATCGGACGCAGGTGTTTTTACTGTTATCTCGGTTTTATGAGTGGCATCATAAGCTACTGTGATTTTCGTGTCAGAGGGCACATTGGTATATGAGACTGTACCACTAACCGTGTATTCCGGCGCACCGCAGGTCTTGTCGGAGACTGAGGTTACAGTAACATCCGTGATGATCGGTTTTACCGGTGCTGTATAAGTTCCTTTATGAGGATCAGTACTCTTGCATGAATAGCCCTCAAAGTATGCTATTACATAGTGTGATGCGCCATCAATGGCTGTCAATGTGACGGTGGGCGTTATTGTTCCATTAGAAGATGTCAATGCTGCAGAGGATTTGTAAAGTTCATTACCTTCCTCATCCTCGACAATTATCTTCTTGCCATAGCCGTTCTTGTATTCGACAGTAACCGTTCTTGTGTAATCGGTCGCATCACATGCCACAGCAGAAGGAGTAGCGGAAACGGTTGTCGATGTGACGGTTGGTGACTGCTGGAAAGTCAGCTCATCAGACTCCAAAGGAGTGTCATAGCCGCAGTAGCCCTCTTTGTTGAAGCGGTAGTATATCTTATGCGTCGTTCCTCCGTCAGCAGGCAGACCTGTTAGTTTGACTGTTTTTGTTTGCTCTGCGCTATTCTTGATATACTTACCTTCGCCAGCAGACTCGCTCGGAGTATAGAATGTTTTCCACGAGCCATCGTCCACCTTTACCTGAAGGTCTCCATCTTGGTTGGTAAACTTGATTGAAACCGTCAAGTCAAAGGTCAGCTGATCACACGCTGCGACTGAAGGCATTGTTATCGGTGTAACCAACGAGGCTTTGGGAAGCAAGGGCGCAGTAAAGTCCTTGGCTGTACCCAATGCTTTGGTACGGTGGCAAGAGTGTTCGCCGTCACACTCAACGCTGACCTTGTGGTCACTGCTCAATGTAACATCATTAAACACAATATATGTTGTGCGTGAGGATGTGGATTCTGCCAGATAGCCTTGATAAGCACCACCAGTCTTGCAATTTCCTGAGGCTGTTATCTCGATCTTCTCACTTGTCTTGTCATCTATCCACGCCCACATTCTGCCATGTTGATATGTATAGGTAACAGGCACAACGAGGTCAAAGGTTTCCTTGTTACATTCGATGTCTTCAAAGGTTGGATCACCGATGGTCATTCTCGGGGTAGTTGGGTCTGAGTATATTCCTGTTTCATAACACGATGAGCCACGCTCCTTCATGTATGCTTTGATTGTCGGATGCGCAGCACCGATAGTATAGGTGCCAGGGATATCGAAATACGCGTTTGCTCCGCTGGCGTTGGATGCTGTGATGGCAATTTTATATGGGTCTGCTGTGCCTACCTTGATCATCAAAGCGTCATACACTCCGTCGGCAGGTTTGGTTACCGTCCATGTGGCACGCAGAGTGTATGTTTCCACATCGCAATCCGGCTGGAGCGGTTCGATAGCGAATGCCGAAATCGTATTGGCCATAGGAGCTGTGAATTTCCTAGTCTCTGTACAATCAAGTGCATGACCGGTGGTAACTTTCAATGTGTGCTCTTTGCCGTCTGCCGGTAAGCTATAAAGAGTAACGTCGTTCTTAGACCGTGATGTCACCTCATAAGTTATACTCTTGGGCGTTCCTTTGCTTACGTCATCAATGTAGTATTTTAACTCTGCACCGCTTTGAGCCGTGTAATCAACATCAATCTCCAAACTGTAGGCTGTACCGCTACAATCAGGAGCTTTCACCTCACACCGCTTAATCTCAAGTACCGGAACAGCGGGAGCTTGGAGATCAGAAGCATTGGTGTAGCCTCCGTGATTTACGTTCTTAACATCTTTAACAACAAGTTCGGCTTTAAAACTATGCTTCTTACCATCAGCCCGCACCTTGGAATTCGATGTTGCACCGGCATACGATCCGCTCGTAAAGTAACAAACATAATCAGTAGAGTCGGGATTGCCGGCAATCGGTGTCTTGCCTATTGCCACATTGTCAACCAAAGTCCCGTAACTGCCCGCGCCAATTGTCAGATCCTTTAAGGTCAACTTGATGTCGTGCATTGTGCTATTCGGGTAGCGGAAAGAAACCTTCAAGGTACAAGTGTCCTGACCGCAAGCAGGTTTGGTTACCCACTCCACTTGCAGGTTCACGGGATTCGTCTTGGGTTCCACATACTTAACCGTAAATTGCTCGCGCGTACGCACTGTACCGGATTGAATAGATACCGCACGGAATCGTATATCATCCAACGCAAAGTCGTTACCGATGGAGATACCCGCATCATTTTTGTCCACCACGGAGATAGTAACCGTTTCGGCATCCGCGTCACTGGTGAATGTCGATGAGTTCTGATGCCACAAGTTGTCCATGTAATCGCTCAGGTCTATCGCCTCGCCAAGGTAGGCTTCATGCGGATCGCCGTTCGTATCTGTATAGTTGATTTTGAACTGCAGTACGGCTCCGTTCTTGTTGCCTTGGTTGACCATTTCGCCGTAGTTATTCACATTGGCTACCCAGAAAGAGAACATATACGTCGTTCCCTTCGTGAGGGTTAGATGCGGATTCCCTGCCGTAGATGCACGCCATGCGACTTTCTCGTCGTCATCGCCGTCATATACTGCCATATAGTCTCCCCTCTTAGGAGAGATGTGTGCCATGCGTTTCCAGAACGTATTGGCGTTATCCGTTATACCGAACAAACCGTTCTGGTTGGAATAACCGTTGTCATATACATCGTGCTTGGTGTTCAAGCCTCCCCACACACCTGTATATTTGTAATCACTTGTTGCTACGTACTGGCTGGTTGTTTTATTCTCATCCGCAGAAGTAGTATTCTCATAATAGCCGTTACCCATCATGTTGTCATCCACAATAGGTGGATCATTGAACTCGGTATAATAGAGGATCAGCGTTGTATCATGTCCGAAGCCCGGTACGGTATAATGGTTATCACCTCCCGTACGGCTACTATATTTGATTGCGCCATTGCTGTCTGTCCATGCGAAACTATCCGTAACCAGAACACTTGGCGTCAAAGTGACATTCGTTCCATGAATATACGTCTCGTGCGACGGACTATAATGTGAGGGATCCAGTTTAGAATCATATGTCACTATACCCGAGGTAGGCTCCGGAGCTGTCGCTATACTGTCAGCTATGCAACTGGCATCATCTTCAAACTGGGCTATCAAGTGGTCGGTTGTTCCGTCGGCTTTCAGTCCCTTTAGGCTGAACACCTGAGGGCTCTGAGGATCTGTAATTATTAGTTCAGTAGAACCAAATGATATTTTAAGATTTCCCGCAGCTTTAGTAAATGCTACACTGCCCTCAAAAGCAAACGTACTATCATTTACATTGACTGGCGTCTTGACATACTCGAACGAAGTAATGTTACAAGTAACCGCACAAGACACACGGTTCAGATGAATGAAACGCTCCGTTTTCTTGTCGCCCGTCCACAAATAATAATATACATGATCTGTATTAGCCAATAACTCGGTATAATCACCCCAATCATCGCTGATAGGAATCCATGTACTGCTAGCAGCATCCCACTTCACCCACACATGCGGATCCACATAGTTATAGTCACTCTGGTCTGCTTTCCAAACAGGCATTAGCGAGAACAAATCCCCGGCATCAATTGATTGCTGGCAAACATCAATTTTTTCACACGCAATACTATGGCTTCCGTCATCATAACATGTGATCGATGTGGATGACGGCGTTGGATTTGTTGTTGTTGACACCCAACGTCCGATATCACCAGAAGTGTTTTTCTGTCGGAAATTTTGAATATAAGTGGCACGGTTCGCCAAAGGTATATCCTCCGACTGGTTTCCGCTATACACCCTACTCCAATCCGGCGTTGTACCGCTTTGACGGGTAAAGATAACATGCGTCCATGTTCCAGCGGGAACAGTCACCTGCAATATTCCACCTTTATAGATGGTAGCTTCGTTACTCCACGCATCGCCTCCGGATCCAAAGAAATAGGCAAAGACATGGTTGCCTGTCCCCAAATCGTTACCAAACCAGCTCCATGCAGACGGATACTGCTTGAAATAGAGTTTTTCTCCTGTACCATACGTACGCGTATCAGCCTGAATAGTTATAGCACAAAGCAGGCAGAACAAGGTGATTGCACAGATTGCAACCCTACGTGATTTCATGGTGATAATATGTTTCATTGTATTGATATATTTCATGCGGTTAAGATATTTCATGGTGAATAGATGTTTCATGAGTGTATATGTTTTGTTATTTGTTTTTCTATATACTTTTCTATGTAAATGCGAACTGTTTTCGAGCCGTTTTGACTCCGTTTCCGAAGCGTTTCCGAACCGTTTTCGAGCCTTTATCGAGCCTTTATCGAGCCAATCACGTATCCTACCGCTACCTATATATACATAGTATATATCCCGTGATTTTGATTCATATCTATTTCAGTGCAAAAACTCATCCTACACTTGTGGGGGTATCTATTAAAACCTAACCAGTCCATCATTCATCTTGAACTATGATCTCTACGCGGCGGTCGAGGGAGAGATCGTCGTGGAGGTTGATGGCGTTACGAACGGACGTGCCGTAGTTCTTGACGATCATCCGTGTAGCAGGTATACCACAATCCACGAGATAGTACTTAACCATCAACGCGCGGTAGTGCGCGAGACGCGCGTTATGCGCCTGCGTACCTTCTTTAGAGGCGTGACCGCCGATGATAACCTTGTTCGGGATCGTCTTCAGTTGTTCGGCAATCTGCTCGAGGAAGTGCTTGGAGTCCTCGGTGAGCAAGTGGCTATCAAAAGCGAAGTAGATACGGTTGAGGCGGTCAATCTCACGTTGTACTTGTTCGATCTTCGGCAGTTGGCGCTGGAAGGTGTCAATACGACTTGTCCAGACGGTATCCAGACGTGCCACCATCTGCAGGGTGGTATCCGGAGTGAGGATGGTTGTTGTGCGCGGTTTGTCGATGCTATGCCAGTGCACACCAATCTTCACGCCAGCCTGCCACGGATGGAGTGCACCGTAGTTGTCCAGGCACTTGGTGGGAAGGATGCCGTCGTACGGCTCCATCTGAATGTGCTTAAACGCCGGATCGTACCAGCCTATATCTTTGCGAGGCATTTCACTTGTGGACGGTTGCACATCCAACAGCGAATAGTGACCATATAGTCCTAACAGCAGATCGGTATGCGGGCTCATCCGCACAAGCAGTCCAAGATCTATCAGAGCAGTAGCCGAGAAAGACTTGATATGCTGCTTACCTATCGTACCGGCATAATCCTTCGTACCGAACTCGTGCATATTGTGCAACTCTGCATTCTTGCGAACAACGCCCCAATGCTCTATATCACCGGTCAGGACATGATAGTTCGTCTTGATGGTATATGCCGGCGCAACGCCGAGTGCCATAAAGAAACCTGCTCTATCCTTCTTACCCCAAGCCTGCACTTGCAGTGAGACAGGCACGCCCACGGTGTGGATAGTATGCCGCTCGTTCCACCGGTTGACCTTGGAGTGATGTTCGTAGATCTCGCCATCGGTGTCGATGATACCATCGCCCGCGAACACCCACTCGCCCTGCAATAAGCTGTGCGAGGCGTAGTTGGCGAGCCAAGCGCCGACGCCGATACCCACATTCTTGTGGAAGAAGTAGGCATATTGCAGTTGCACCACAGCGGACAATGTAGCATGCTCCTGGCCACTGCCGTTGGGCACAATCAATGGCTTGGTATAAAATCCGTAGCCCACGTTACCCAGACCTGCACCGGCGTGGATCTCGACGTAATGTCCCTTGCGCGTGGCGGAGTCGCCCTCCAGAACAGCAGACTCCTCTCTAAGGGTTACAGTTCGCAAGGTGTCAATATACGTGTTGACATCTATATTCCACACTTCGACCAGACTGTCGGCAGACGCGGGATCCACGGGCAACGATATACGTTGCTCCGTGTGATGCGTCTCGGTCAGTTCATGTCCGGCAAGGCGTTCGGTGACAACCTCTTGAGCATATACGCCTATACCTGTGCCTATGGCGAGTAAGGCTATTACGAATCGTTTAGTACACATTGATCTTAACTGTTGTATGAGTTGATGTTCCTTGTAATTGCAGCAGATATATGCCTGCCATGTTCGGCATCGGGAGTGTGCTCTCCTTGTCACGCAGTTCGGCGACGGTGATCGTCTGACCTGTGATGGTAGTCAGCACAGCCGAGACACTACCTTCCTCCGCCTTGACGACGGTAACGGCAGCGCCCTTGGGCAGCTTGGTTGGATAAACCAATACACCGGACGGTTGTGCATTACGCGCCACTTCCGCGGAGCTGGGGAACTCGTCGAAGGTATATTGGCAGGTCTTTTCTGTCTGGCCATCCTTATGCGTAAGCACGCAGTGGTAGAGATCCTTCGTTCCGGCCATTTTCTCCGCACCGGTGTAGAGGCGCTGGAGGGTCTCGCCTTCAAGTATATTGCCGTTCTTGTACCACTGGTAGCCGACGAACAAGCTGTCATGGTTGTCCACAAAGATGACGTTATCCCACTTGCGATAGACGCGTCCCTCGGTGCAGCAGACAGTGAACTCCGGAGCTATGGATTTAGCCTCTTTCTCTGTATCTGGCCACTCGAAATAGGCTTTGAACTTATGCTCCTTAGCTGTCAGTGTATCCAGTTTGATACTGAACCGATGCCAGGTCTTGCTATCCCACGCCGGTTTGCTTACCTCTTTGTTCCACACCTTCTTGCTTGTTGTCAGATCTTCTACAACGAGTTTGCCTTTAGGGTTGGTGTACTCCACGCCAATCTTCACCTCATACTCGGTCTCATCACACGCCATCGGTTGCGCTTCTGCCGTCATTTGATAGATCTTCGGCTCATGAGTCACGACCGTGTACTCTTGATATATACTAACGGTACGCGTCGGGCTGCTTACAGCACGGAACTGGATATCATCCAAAGCAAAATCGTTGCCGGTATTCAGCTCGTTGGTATTAAGGTTGATAACCGAGATGGTTACATTGTCGGCATTGGCTTTCGCTGTGAATGTTGCGGAGCACTGATGCCAGCGGTTGTTACGGAACTCGGCACTATCCAAATCCAGCACACTGCCTAACTTCTCCGTTTTACCGTTGTACTCGATCTGGAACTGGAGTTTGGCGGCATTGTCCATCTCACCATAGTTATTGATATTTGCCGCCCAGAATGAGAACAGGTAGGTTGTACCTTTTCGCAATTTCAAATTCTCGTTATTTGTGGTTTGGGCCAGCCATGCTTTCTTTCCCTCTACGCCATCAGACGCAGCGTCAAACATAGCAAAGTAGTCACCGTCACGAGGTGTAACTTTGGCAAAGGTATAAAAGAAGTTGTTGGTATTTTTCACCAGAGCAAAGCCGTTATCCGCCCAGCCGGAAGGATTGATATCTGCAGCAGTGTTTGTGTAAAAATCAATAGGGGTATCGCCCGTTTGTGGATATTGTCCCCAGAAGATATAATCGCTGATGGTTGACGTCTCACCTTTGGTTCCGTAATTGAACGAAGGGGTCTCATAGTCGCCGTTGGTCATCAGGTTTTTCATATTCACCTCCGGATCGGAATACTCAATATACGTATAGGTAACCGTGTTGGGTGTGTTATATGCAGGCGTAACCAGTTGCTGCTTATTCACTGCCGTGTCCTTGGATCCTACCATCCATTTGTATTCAGCTTTCGGGTTAGCGCCTTCAGGTTCCAGCGTTGCCGTTTGACCGACAAGCACATCTACACGTTTCGCATCCGGCTTCACAGCTGACGATGGTGCTTTTACATTTGGCAACGTCTTGGAGCAACCGGTACTACCGCTGAACTTTGCAGTAACCTTGGCAGTATTGCCATTGGCAGGCAGCCCGCGCAACGAGAAGGTCTGCGGAGTCGCTGCGTTCTTGATTGTTGTATCTTTTATTAAGCTGCCCTCTTGATAATAGGATATGACCAGATCGCCGTCAGCCTTGCCAAACGCAACCATTCCGTCCAACGTATAGGTGTTGTCATCCACATTCACAGCCGAAGCCGCTACCTCAAACGCCGTTATCGTGCAGTCCAAGTCGCAGTCCGTGGCTCCATCAGTTGTCACCTTAATCAATCGGCGACCAGCCGCTTTGGCGGAGTGCAGGTAGTAATACACCGGTCCTGACGCCGGCAGGTTGTTATTCAGGATATCTTTGTCCTTCTCACCGTCACGTGTTTTGCCGGCATAATGATCCACCGAACTCCATGACGTGCCATTTGTGCTTGTGTACCAACCGTGGCACTGGACATTGTTATAATCGTACTTCGTTTTATCTTGATTGAGTTTCACGCGCAGTGAAAACGGACCTCCCATAGCACTCGGGCAAACGACAATCGTCTCCGTCTGAGCGGACATTGCCGAAGCATAAGTGGCAATCTTATCTGTAGCCGGCGTATAGGTCTGCCACTCTGAGCCGTCACCGTCCTTCCAAAACTTGTCCAGACTATTACGGTCGGCTACTTCGGGAATAGTTATATCACCTGTCTGATCCCACTTATTGTCCCAGTTACCAGCCGTTCCGCTGCTGCTCTTGCGAACCACAATGCAGCGGTTATAGTCACGTGCCGAAGATATAGAACCAGAGTACAGATTACCATTCTCTTTGGTGAGCGTGATCCAATCCTGATTACTCGTCTGTCCATTGACATCTTTCCAGATGTACAGAAAGAGTTTTGCTCCGTCTTTTGACCAGTTAAAGTTACCGCTTCCTTCGCGTCCGCTCTGGTCTGCATTCACATAGAGCATTTCGCTTTCCTCAAACTGACGGGCGAACATCGGTGCCACACACAGCACCGCCAGCAACAATGCGATATATATATTGCGCGTTTTCATATGCATGAGTATTAAATTATTCGACAATGATGATTTCTACGCGGCGGTCGAGGGATATGTTATTATCCACGCGCTCCTCATTGGCAACACGTGCGCCGTAGTTCTTTACCTCGAGTTGGGCATCGGGGATACCGAGCGATACGAGGTAGTTCTTGACAGCCGTGGCACGATGGAGTGCTAACTGCTCGTTGTACTCCACCTGACCTTCCTCGGAAGCGTGACCACCGATGATGATGTGGTTAGGCACTTCCTTGAGGATGGCGTAGATGTCACGCAGGTACTTCTTTGACTTATTGTTTAGATTATAACTGTCGAACGCAAAGTAGATCTTATTGAGTTTGTCCACTTTCTTTTGGATAAGTTTGATCTCCACTTTCGGCGCACGTTTGAAGGTATCGATGCGCTCGACGGTCTCTGTCTCCACGCGCTCAACGGTACGATAGGTAGTGTCGGGGCGGAAGAAGTAGTCGAAGCGCTGTTCGGTATGCGACTTGGGCTTGTCGAAGTGATGCCAGTGGATACCAATCTTCAGTCCAACAGCCCACGGACGTGTTGCACCCTTACGGAGCGAGGTGGCATAGAGACCATGGTACTCATCCATGAACGTGGATGGTCCGACACGCTGGTTGTCTGCCCAGCCGAACGGCGGAGCATCCTCGCCGGCGATTTCCGGTGCAGGGAGATATTGCGAGGGGACGATATCCGTATTGATGTTATTCGGCGTATAATGTCCGTACAAGCCGATCATCATATCCAGCTGTTTGTTGAGATTGACGAGAGCACCGACCTCGGCAAAGACCGTAGCCATCATCTTGACATCCATCTTACCCTGCGCTGTGGGTTGACTGGTATAAAGGTCAGGGTTGTCGGGATAGTTGCGCGCGTACTCATGGTCGCTCATACCGTCGAGTGTCAGTCCCCAGTTTGGGTACACGCCAAAATGCTCGACATCAGCAGTCAGCAGGCGGTACTTCTGCGCGATGGAGAACGCCGGTGCTACGCCGAGTGCGCCGAAGATGCCGACTTCGCCTTCCTCGTTCCACCACTGGGTCTGGATGGAGATGGGCACAGCCATGTTATACAGTGTCTCGCGCTCACGCCACGCATATACACGAGCCGTGTGGTTGTAGTGGGGCTCGCCTTTCGGGCCGTCGGTGTCTATGCGATCGAGATAGACGAAGTCCGCATAGTCCATGTTGTTGCTTAGAGAAGCTGTTGAACTGATGTTCTCGAACCACAGACCAGCACCTACGCCCCAGTGCGGATGGAAGAAGTACGCATATTGCACTTGCAGACGCGCTGATGCGAACGGTGCGACCTTACCTCCGTACTTCGGGTCAAGTTGGTAGCCTATCGAGCCCAGACCGCCACCGATGTATGCCTGCACGTAATGTCCCTTGCGGTTCGTGGAGTCGGCGTAGGTGACGATGGTGTCGATGCGCGCTATGCTATCCTCGCTATAGCGCACGACGCGGATGGTGTCGATGAAGGTGTGGATGTACTTTGTTGTCACGCGCACCAGACTGTCAGTTGATGCGTCCACCAGCGGTAGCGTTTCGTGTTGTGTCTGCTGGTCAGTGACGAACGGTTTGTCCATTCGCATCTCTTGCCGGACGTTCGCGGGGGTCTCTCCCCTGCTCTGCCCGAACAGAGGCAGCACAGCGGCTGTGAGAAGCGTGATGAGTAGTTGATGTTTCATGGTTGTTAATTTTTGGCTATTAGCCATTGGCCATTGGCTGTTGGTGGCTGATAGCTATTGTAACTTTTTTAGTTGTGCGCCCGAGTAATAGTGGGCAAGTATCTGCTGATAGGTGTGCCCTTGGTCAGCCATGACTGCTGCACCTATCTGGCATAGTCCGACGCCGTGTCCCCAGCCTTTGCCACGGAGGACGAAGTCGTCGGGTTGTCCGGCTTGCGCGGCAGTTGCGCGTTCGACCTCAAACGCCGAGCTGTAGAGACAAGTACGACTGAGCCACTTACGGATCTCCAGTTCTTTGCCGACAATCATCCTGTGTTTACTGCCGACGATTTCCAGTTCGTAGATACGACCGCTTGGTCCGCGCTTGAGGGGCTTGAGGGCTTGTATGTCGCCGAAGTCAATGCCGGACTTCTCGCGGATGATGTCTGACAGTTCCTCTGCTGTGTAACGAACCGTCCAACGATAGAAGTCTTGAGTCTCGCGGTCATAGTTATTCAGAACCTGCGTGAGAATTCGCGCGTCGTGCGTGTTGCAGTAGGGGCACTCGACACTCTCGAGATAGCGGTAGTGGTGATCTGCCCACGCGTGCTCAAAGAGTTCCGTTCTTCCACCGCAGCACTTGTAGAAACGAGTGTCACAGATCGCGTCATTGTCCGTCGGGTCAACGAGGACGATGCCTCGTGTGGCTTCGACCGCCTCGCGTACGCGCCGAGCTGCTTCGGGGCGCTCGTCGCGACGGGTTATGCCTTCGTAACGCTGGCAGTGGTCATCGGCACAGACATCAAAGCCGACGTGGGCGTCGCGCTCGTACCAGACTATCCGCCGTTGTTGACCGTTGGCTGTTGGCTGTTGGCTATTGGCTTCCAATGGCAAATGGCTAATGGCTAATGGCCTATTCACCATCGGGCGGAGTACCCACGAACGGGAGATGACAGCATGTGCTTTGAGCAGTTCGATGGACGAGGTGGCAGACATCTCGGAGGTGATGACAGAGGTGAGGTAATCTTCGACATCGAGGGTGTTGATGGCAGTCTGCGTGCCATCGGCATTATCGCGGATGGTCATCGTTCCCTCGAAGAGCTGGTCTTCCGTGCGATCCCAATGAAAGCCTATACCGATACGCACATCGCGGAGCAACACTCCATTGGGGCGTTGTTCACACGAGATGTGCGGTGCTGTCATTATGCCGACGCGGATTTTCATCTTTTGTTTATCGCTATGCGGGCTTTGAGTTCCCAGGTGCGGATACGATCTTTGTAGAAGTTGTTCGCATTCATGGCAACGACGTCGCAGTTGGCATCGGAGTTATCCTCCCAGCGGCGGCAGTTATAGAGCACATCATATATGCGTCCTATCTGGTACTCGCGGCTGACGCGCAGACCTACTGCATAATCCTCGCCGTACTTGGTTGTGGGGAAGTTAATCGTGCGCAGCAGCGGCGTGTAGAATCCACGCGGTGCGCCGAGACCGTTGATACGCAGGGCGTTGTTACGGCCGTTGTCGGGTGTCCACTCGCGGTGGTCGATTATTCCCGGGGGCAATTCATTGCCATCAAAGTCCGTCATCCTGTATGTGCCTACGACCATCGCGCAGTTCTGCTCATGGAAGGCGTCAATGAACTTCTGGACTGTATTCTCATCGAAGTACGTGTCATCACTGTCAAGCTGAATGGCAAAACGTCCGCACTTAGGATGATGCAGGGCTACGTTCCAGTTTCCACCGATGGCGTGCCAGGACTTGTCTTGCGCGATGTAGATGAGATTGTCATGGCCTTCGGCAACAATGCGCTTGATGGCATCGACTGTGCCATCCTCGCTATTGTCGTCCACAACGATGACGTTGAACTTATAGGGCGCATTGACTTTCTGCGAGAGAGCGCTACGGATAGCTGTCTCGATAGTGCGTACACGGTTCTTGCAGGGGATAACGACCGATGCCTCGTACTCGAAGTCGCCGGCAGTCATATCGACATCCTTGAAGCCAGGCTCCAGATAACCGCCTATATCTTTGAGGTGATGTGTAACGGCTTTCTCCATCTCGATCTGCACACCGCGGTTCTTAGGGTCGACATAGTCGAAGAGCTTCTCGCCGGACTTACGGGTGTCGAGTTCGACATCGTAGTAGAGGAACTCGTTGATATGTTCGAGGGCACCCTTTTGGCTGACTTTGAGTCGCAGATCATACAGACCGGCATATTGGTAATCAACATCCATGCAGTTAACGGCATCGATGAGCGCCGAGGTGCGGTAGAAAAGTACCGAGCCGAAGTCGAAATCATCGCGCAGGGCACCGAGCTGGTAGTCAATGACCGGTGCGTTGGTGCGGATAGCGCCAGACTGATTGAAGTGGTCGGCATACACCATTGCGGCACCGGTATCCTCCATGAGCGCTTCCATTCGCTCGAGCGCAAAGAGCACGAACGAGAGAGTCGTGTATTTGGTGTAGATAAGCGTATAAGGGGTGTGACTCTGCGCTGCAATGGCGCGGATGTTCGCTGTCGAACGGATATCCCCTTTGATATAGTGCACCTCAGCTACCAGCGGTTGCTTGGAGAGGTTCTGCACGGTTGTTTGTACTTGTTGTTCCGACTGATACGGAACGAAACATGTGATGTTTTTCATATATGAATTCAAAGATTTATTTACAAAGGTCTGTATTGAACGAAGGCTTCGATTGCCTCGTAGTTGGCAAGACCGAGTTTGGCGTAGAGTTCGGCGGTAGCGTGATTGCGGTCCTCGGCGCGTTGCCAGAAGAGGCGTTCGTCGTTGCCCATGAACGGTGCGGACTCCATCTGCGACTGATGTTTGAGAATAGCGTTTCGTTTGGAGCGCAGTTCCTCGGGCGACATCGGCACAGCCATCTCAATGAGATCAACACCCCACTCCATCCAAGCGCCGCGGTACATCCATATCCGGCAGTTTTTGAGCCAGGCGTCCCAGGCTTCGGTCTGTTTGAGATCATCGATAGCCGCAAGCACGGCGTCGGTGCAGACGCGGTGTGTGCCGTGCGGGTCAGCGAGATCGCCGGCTACGAAGATCTGGTCAGGTTTGACTTGCAAGAGCAGGTCTTCGACGATACGGATATCGCGTTCGGTGAGCGGCCCTTTCTTGATCGTGCCGGTCTCATAGAACGGCAGGTTGAGGAAATGAATATGATCCAGCGGCAATCCCATGTGTCGGCAGGCAGCTGTTGCCTCGCCACGGCGGATGAGCGCCTTGATGTCGAGGATCTCGCGGGTGTCTTGATCACCGATCTTCTCCTTGCTAAAGAAGTTCAGGTACTCGTTGTACTTTTGGTCGATAACCTTGTCGTCGGGCAGATGCATGAGTTTGTAGCCCTTGATGAAGTCCATGAAACGGATGACCTCGTCGTCACAGACGGCGATACAGCCGGAAGTCTGGTAGGCAATGTGGACATTATGCCCCTGATTGATGAGTCGTGCGAACGTACCGCCCATACTGATGACATCGTCATCGGGGTGCGGGGAGAAGATCAGCACGTTCTTGGGGAAGGGTTTAGCCCGTTCAGGACGATTGCTGTCGTCGGCGTTGGGTTTGCCTCCCGGCCAACCGGTGATGGTATGCTGCAGGTCATTGAAGACCTTGATGTTGCAGTTATAGGCAGAGCCGAAGAGCGTTATGAGTTCCGAGAGTCCGTGGTCGTTGTAATCCTTGTTGGTGAGTTTGAGGATCGGTTTGTCGGTCTTCTCGCAGAGCCAGACTATGGCTTTGCGGATCAGCTGGTCGTCCCACTCGCAGCTGGTGACCGTCCAGGGTTTGCTGATACGCGTCAGGCGGTCGGCAGCCGAGAGGTCGAGGGCTATATGTGCGTTTGGCGAGAGCTGGAGTGCCGAAGCGGGGCACGCGGGCGAGGCGTCTTGCTCAATGGCGCGCGCCACGGGTGCAGCCTTATGTTCGCCCCAAGCGACGAGCAGTATCTCGCGCGATTTGAGGATCGTGTCTATACCGATTGTGATGGCACTCACGGGCACGGATTCAGTATTACCGAACATCTCGCTGGCATCGGCACGGGAGTTGTTGTCAAGAAGGACGAGTCGCGTCTCGCTGTTGAACTGCGAGCCGGGTTCGTTGAAGGCTATGTTGCCGCCCCGACCTATACCGAGTAACATGAGATCTATACCACCGAGATCTTTGATTGTGCGCTCGTAGGCAGCACAGGCGTCGATGATCTGCTCCTTCGCCAATGTGCCCGGAATAGAGATGACGTTCGCAGGTAGGATGCCGACCTTGGAGATAAACTGCTCCTCGAGTTGTCCGAGGCAGCCGGCATCTTCCGAGGTTAGCGGATAATACTCATATCCCACGACGAGCACGACGTTGCGGAAACTCAGTCCCTCCTGGTGGAGGCGGGTGAGTTCGGCAAAGATGTCTTGCATCGAACGTCCGGTCATCATGCTGAGCACAAACTTCTTACCCTCCTTCTGGTATTGGGCAATCAGTTCGGCTATATGTTGCGCCACGGCTATAGCGCCCTGCTTGCCTGTTTCGTAGATGACTGTTTTCACCTTCTCCATGCGCGTGACACGTGTGAGTTCGTACACGTCTTCGGGGCAATAGAGTTTTTTCGCCACATGGCTGAGCGAGATCTGTGAACTCAAGTTCGTTCTCATGTTCTTACGGTTATTAGTAGGTTTCCCGATAGCGGGGACTGTTATGCCAGTTTCTTTAGTGCGACTTCGACACGGCGTATCGTCTCGTCCTTGCCGAGGATGCCGGTGATGTCCCATATATGCGGGCCGCGGGCTGCACCGACGAGGCAGATTCGGAAGGCGTTCATCACGATGCCGAGTCCATAGCCTTGGGCTTCAATCCACGGGAGAACGGTAGCATCCAGCGCCTCGTAGCTCCAGTCCTTCTGGGCTTTGAGTACAGCGAGGAGTTCTTTCATATGTTTGGGCGAATCCTCTTTCCAGCGTTTCTTGAGGGACTTCTCGTCATATTCCTCGGGGGCAACGAACAGAAAGTTACACTGCTCCCAGAGTTCGCTGACGAACGACACGCGCTCCTTGACGAGACCGACGATCTTGGCGATCTTCTCCATGACGATGTTGCGTACGGCTTTCTCGCCAAGCTTGGCTTCGAGAATGGGGCGGAACTCTTCGGCGAGTTGTTCGTTCGAGCGCATTTGGAGATACTGGTGGTTGAACCACTTGCCCTTCTCGTAGTCGAACTTCGCGCCGGATTTGCTTACGCGCTCAAGGGAGAAGTTAGCTATGAGTTCGTCCATAGAGAATATTTCCTGATCACCCGATACGTGCCAGCCGAGCAGGGCGAGGAAGTTAATCACCGCCTCGGGGTAGTAACCGCTCTCACGGTAACCGCTGCTCACCGAGCCGTCTTTCTCATTGTGGAACTCAAGCGGGAAGACAGGGAAGCCGAGACGGTCGCCGTCACGTTTGCTGAGTTTGCCATTGCCGTCAGGTTTGAGCAACAGAGGCAGGTGAGCAAACTGCGGCATCGTGTCTTCCCAGCCGAAAGCACGGTAGAGAAGTACGTGCAGCGGGGCGGAAGGCAGCCACTCCTCACCACGGATCACATGTGTGATGCCCATCAGGTGGTCATCGACGATGTTGGCAAGGTGGTAGGTCGGCAGGCGGTCGGAGGATTTGTAGAGCACCTTGTCGTCGAGGATGTTCGAGTTGATCGTCACATCGCCGCGAATCAGGTCGTGAACTACAATATCTTCATCCGGGTCAACGAGGAACCGCACCACAAACGGCTCGCCGTTCTCTACACGCTCTTTGGCATGCACACAGGTCAGCGAGTTGTCCATCATGCCGCGCGTTGTGGCATCGTACTGGAAGTTAGGGATCTCTTTGCGCTTAGCTTCCAGCTGCTCCGGGGTATCGAACGCCACGTAAGCCTTATGTTCGTCCAGCAACTGCTTTACATACTTCCAGTATATATCCCGGCGTTCGCTCTGGCGGTAAGGGCCATGTTCGCCTTTGCCATTCGGGGCTTCTTTGCATATTCCTTCGTCAATCTTGATACCGAGCCAGTCCAGCGCTTCGATGATATACGCCTCGGCTCCGGGCACGAAACGCGTGGAGTCGGTGTCCTCGATACGGAGGAGCATGTCGCCGTCATGCTGACGGGCGAAGAGGTAGTTATACAGCGCAGTGCGTACACCGCCGATATGTAAAGCGCCCGTAGGCGAAGGTGCGAAACGCACTCGTACTCTTCTGTTATCCATAGTTTTATTGCAAGAGTTTTGTTGTGTTGTTATTATGTTGAATTATGTATATTCCTTGCGGTAGTTGCGGCATTTGCGTGCCTGAATAGACAAGCCGTCCGTAGAGGTCGTACACGCGGTAGTCCGACGGGGTGTCAGCAGTCTGCGTGAGAGCGGCAGGCGGGGTGTAAGAATGGAAAGTGTAGCCGAGCTTGCTATCCATCCAGTTGATACGCATCGGCAAGAACTGCTTCAGGCGATTGACCTCAGCAGAGAACGAACCGAGCGCGACAGGATTCTGATGAACCCGCTGCGAGAGTATAGGCCAGCGTAGGAAGTTCAGCCGCTGCGAGGCATCGAGGCTCTGCGCGACACTATCCACGAAGGCTGTGAGGAGGTCGGCATTGATGCCACGATTGCGCGCCCTGTGCCAGAGATCCAGCATCTCGTCGCGCGAATGCTGGTCGGCATAGAGAATATGCTCCACGAACGGGCGCACGTGCGATGCCGAGCCGTACATGTAATCCGTGTGGTTCGAGAGCGGGTACTCGCGGTCGTCGTTGTCGAAGGCGATGTCGAAATCCCAGACGGGGCCGGTGTAGGCTTGCTGGTCATTGCGTTTCTTGAACATGTAACACGACCAATAGCCGTCAGGGTTGCCGCTGAGTTGGTTAGCGAGGAAGTAGCGCGCAAACGAGGGATAGTCGATGTACTGCCGCCACGTGGTATTAGAGGAAGAACTCTTATAGACGCGGTTCTCCAGCGTGCTGAAGTAATCCTCAAAGTACGTGCGCTGGGCGGGAACGATCTCATCGTCTTTGGGCGAGTGGATGGTTATGCTTAGTCCGCGCGGCGAGTAGTACGGCGCAGGCTCATTGTAGGCGTAACTGTCTATCTCCCAGAGATAGCCGCCGGTGAGGGCTTCGCCGGATATATCGTCGGCTTTCATCTCGTCAATCGCCACGCGGCCTTTCTTGACTTCAATCTTGTCGCAGAGCTGGTAGCAGCCTTTGTACTCGCCGTTGACGAGCACATCGACAGCGCGGCAGAAGGGCGTGTAAGGCATCTCCATTGCAGCGCTGATGCGGAAGGCAACAATGTTTCGCATCAGCGTTTTGTCGCCATAGTTATTGATGAGCGTCCAGTTCTTGGCATTGGCGGGCGAGCCGAGAAGTTTGTGCTTGTTATTGAACTTGATCCGGTAAGGTTTCTTGGGGAATCCCATCGAGGCATTGCCACGAAGCCGGAGTCCCGCCGTGTCTTGCAAGACGGATCCGTCATCGCCGAGGACGGTGACGATGCTTTCGATGTATGTCTGTTTGTCCCATGGATCGATGTTGTCCTTAGTGTGGATCACCACGCAGGGCAGGTTTGTCGGGCGGTAGAGGTTGGTGCTGTTGCCATCGCCGGCGTGACCATAGAACTCCAGTTCGGCGATGTTACAGCGCGCGTCGTTGGGTCCAACGTAACGGACATAGCGAAAGCCGAGCGAACAGTTCACATCCGCATAATCCATCTGACCTATTGTGCCTTGTTTGTCATTGACATAGAGGGGCACGGCATCCATGAAATCCGGGCTGTTGGCGCCTTCGAAGACGCCGAGTTGTACACGTTTGGGACCTTGCCCGTCGTTGCGCGGGCTCCAACCGACGCGGGTGATGACATGACGGCTGCCGAGATCGAGGCCGACGTAGGTGTAATAACGGTCGTACGAGGCGTAGAACGTGCTCATGTCACCATCGAAGGCATCTTTGGGGAGATTGCGTGTGGTTGTGGCATCAAAGGTGGAATAGTCCACCGAAGGCGACGAACCGATGGGCGTGCCGCTGAGTTTGGGATCTTGCGCACAGAGTGCGCCCGCCCACAAAAGCAGGCACGCAAGGAGCACACAATATGTCCGATTTCTTGTCCGCACGATGAATCTTTTTGCTTCTTATTTCGCACGCCCATGAGGCGCACACGAAAAAACGCCCACAAAGTTACAAAAAATATTCCAAATTTGCAAATTTTGCGGCACTTTTTTTGCAAGGAATATGTTTTTTTCGCCAAATAGGGCTTCGCGAGGCGTTTCGGGAGCGGATTTTTGCGGATTTCAGGGGGATTAGCGGGTACATTTTTGCGGGTTTTTGTGAACAAAAAGTATATAATATATATATATTATATAGAATAAGGTAAGAAATCAAAAAAATCGGCGTTTATCCTATGGTTATCATATGGGTATCTTGCGGTTATCATATGGCGAGGGGTGCTTGCGCTCCCGTTTTTGGGCGGTAACAAGCAGGCAAATGGCAGGTGGGAGGGCGAGGAAATATGCAATGTTATCATTGAAAAGTGAAGAAAATGCGTGGAAAATTTGCAAATGTCGATTTTTTTTTGTACCTTTGCGCGCTTTTTGTGAATTGAGCGGGGGGGTGCGTACGCGTGCGAGGGGATGAGCGCCCACGGATGGGACGGATGGGACAGAAATTAAGGAAATCTTTAAAAATACATATAAGAAAATGGAATTAAACAATCGAATTATCGCCGTGGTGGGACTGGGATATGTAGGTCTGCCACTGGCAATTGAGTACGGAAAGAAGTACCGTGTAATCGGATTTGACATCTACGAGCCACGTGTGGCTGAGTTGAAGGCAGGTAAGGATCACACCCTGGAGGCTGATCTGGTGGGTATGAAACAAGCGAGAGACCTGTATGAGGCAACGAAGAGCGTGGGACTGACGCTGACATCGGATGTAGAGGAACTGAAAAAGGCGAACACGTATATCGTGACTGTGCCGACGCCGATTGACCGGTTTAACAATCCGGATCTGACGCCGCTGATCAGTGCGAGCGAGCTGATAGGCAAGACGCTGAACGAGGGCGACATAGTCATCTATGAGTCAACCGTATATCCGGGCTGCACGGAGGAAGACTGCGTGCCTGTACTGGAGAAGTACAGCGGGCTGAAGTTCAACAAGGACTTCTTCTGCGGGTACTCGCCGGAGCGTATCAATCCGGGCGACAAGGTTAACACCCTGACGAAGATCAAGAAGATCACTTCGGGTTCGACACCTGAGGTGGCCGACCTGGTAGATGCGCTGTACAACAGCATTCTGGAGAACGGCACGCACAAAGCGCCGAACATGAAGGTTGCCGAGGCTGCGAAGGCTGTGGAGAACAGTCAGCGCGACGTGAACATCAGTTTCATGAACGAACTGGCGCTGATCTGCGACCGCGTAGGCATTGACACGAACGATGTGATCGAGGCTGCGGGAACGAAGTGGAACTTCCTGAAGTACAGACCGGGATTGGTAGGCGGACACTGTATATCCGTTGACCCGTACTATCTGGCACACAAGGCGAAAGCGCTGGGTTACGACCCGCAGGTTATTCTGTCGGGACGCGCTGTGAACAACTCGATCGCTAACTTCATTGCGCACAAGACGCTGAAGCTGATGATCCAGAAAGACCATAAGATCAAGGACTCGAACGTGCTGATTCTGGGTGTGACGTTCAAAGAGAACTGCCCCGACTGCCGTAACACGAAGGTGGTGGATATAGCCACGGAGCTGGAGGATTTCGGTTGCAAGGTGGATATCTATGATCCGTGGGCATCGCCGGCAGTGGTAAAGCACGAGTACGGGAAAGAACTGATTGCGGCGGTTGACCCGACGAAGAAGTACGAGGCGGTGGTGGCTTGCGTAAGCCATAACCAGTTCATGACATTTGACTTTGCGAAGTACCGTAATGAAGGCGCTGTTATATTTGACGTCAAAGGATTCGTTGACAGAAACTTAGTAGATGCAAGATTGTAAATCATGAAGATAGCAGTAGCGGGAACGGGATATGTCGGATTGTCGATAGCGACGCTGTTGGCACAGAAGAACCACGTGACGGCGGTAGATATCGTGCCGGAGAAAGTGGAAATGCTGAACAGGGGAGAGTCGCCTATTCAGGACGATTACATTGAACGGTATCTCAAAGAGGAAGAACTGAATCTGACGGCGACGTTGGATGCAGAGGCGGCGTATAAGGATGCGGAGTTTGTGGTGATAGCCGCTCCGACGAACTACGACCCGCAGAAGAACTACTTCGACACATCGGCTGTGGAGGCAGTGATCCGGCTGGTGATGAAAGTAAACGAAGAAGCGATCATGGTGATCAAGTCCACCGTGCCGGTAGGATACACGGAACATATCCGCCAGAAGACAGGCAGCAAGAACATCCTGTTTTCGCCGGAGTTTCTCAGGGAGAGCAAGGCGCTGTATGACAACCTGTATCCGTCGCGCATTATCGTGGGCACGGACATGGCGGACGAGCGTCTGGTGAAAGCTGCGCATCGGTTTGCGGCGTTGCTGCAAGAAGGTGCGTTGAAGCCGGAGATCGACACGCTGTTCATGGGCTTCACGGAAGCCGAGGCGGTTAAGTTGTTTGCGAACACGTATCTGGCGCTGCGAGTAAGTTACTTTAACGAGCTGGACACGTACGCCGAGATGAAAGGTCTGAACACGCAGAAGATCATCGAGGGCGTGTGCCTGGATCCCAGAATCGGAACGCAGTATAACAACCCGTCGTTCGGATACGGCGGATACTGTCTGCCGAAGGATACGAAACAGCTGCTGGCGAACTACCAAGACGTGCCGGAGAACCTGATCGGTGCTATTGTGGAGAGCAACAGGACGAGGAAGGACTTCATCGCAGACCGGGTGCTGGCAAAGGCCGGGTACTATGACTACTATCACAGAGGGGATTATGATGCGAAAGAGGAGAGGAGTTGCGTGATAGGCGTGTACCGATTGACGATGAAGGCGAACAGCGATAATTTCCGTCAATCGAGCATCCAAGGCGTGATGAAGCGAATCAAAGCCAAAGGTGCGACGGTGATCATCTACGAGCCGACGCTGGAGAACGGATCGACATTCTTCGGCAGCAAGGTCGTGAATGACCTGAACGAGTTCAAGCGGCTGAGCCAGGCAATCATTGCGAACCGTTACGACGCTTGTCTGGACGAAGTGAAAGAAAAAGTATATACGCGAGATATTTACCAACGCGATTAAAACCAACAGAAAACAAGTTATGGAAGAATTGAATCAATCAGCAAACAACGCTGAACAGCAAACAAATCATGTAAGAGTACTACTCAAGGTACTGCACCAACGCCGCAAGGTTTTTTATTGGCTGCTGCCCATCACGTTCGTTATAGCGTTAGCGCTCAATATGTGCATGCCCAAATACTACTCATGCACAGTCAAGTTAGCTCCAGAGCCCCATATACCCGAATCGTACGGTGTTCTGCAATCGTTGGCATTCTCACTCGGTTTTAACCTGCAGAGCATGCTTGGCGAAGGCACATTTGCTCCGAAGATTTACCCGGACATCGTCGCCTCCCCGAACTTTCTGATTACATTGGTGGATGTTCCTGTAGCAACATCCGACGGCACATTTGAGGGCTCTTATTCCCAATATTTGCTGAAGCACAAGAAAGTAGCACCTTGGGTACTTTGGAAGCAAAAAGTACAATCATTATTATCATCACTTCGCCCTGCGGTTCCATCGGTAAACATTCCGGCAGCAGCGACAGCAGACAGCCATAGTGTGCTCGGTATGAACAGCCAACAGAGGGAAGCCGTCGAGACCATGCAAGGTGACATCAAATGCAAGTTAGACGGCAGAAATGACATTATCACCATCAGCGTTACGGCACAGGACAAACTGGTGTGCGCGATCATGGCGGATTCGGTGTGCGCTGCTTTGCAGAACTTCATTACTGAATACCGCACAGCAAAGACCCGCACCGACCTGTGCTACTATGAGAGTGTCATGCAAGAAGCGTATAAAGAATACCAACAAGCCTGCGAGCAATACATTCGTTACGTAGATAGTCATAAAGGCATGAGCAGCGAACAGTCTCGCATTGAAGCAACGAATCTTGAGACAGAGATGCAACTTAAGCATTCGGCATATACATCGTTTCAGAAGCAATACATTGCAACTCAGGCACGTTTGCAAGAAAACACGCCCGTATGCACTGTTCTGCAATCCGCATCTATTCCCACAAGTCCCGCCGGTCCAAGGCGCATGCCCTTTATACTGGGCATGCTGATAGTTGTTACCTTCATCGCTTCATGCATAGTGTGCCGGAAGGTTTTGTTTGATATGGCCCTATAAGATGTCCGGAGCCGGATTGCGAAATACGACAATCAAGGGTGTCGGTTGGAGTTTCACCGACAGCATTCTCAGTCAGGGAACGACCTTCCTTGTCGGGGTTGTATTGGCGCGTCTGCTCTCTCCGGAAGAATATGGTCTGCTGGGCATTCTGATGATCTTCATCGTCTTATCCGAAAGTATCGTCAACAGTGGTCTGAATAGTGCCCTTATCCGCAAACAGGATGCCACGGAAACGGATTACAACACCGTCTTCTTCACGAACCTGTTGCTCAGTTTCCTGATGTACGGTTGCCTGTGTGTATGTGCTCCGTTCATCAGTCACTTCTTCGAGCGGCCGCAGCTAACGATTCTGCTGCGAGTGTTGGGCGTGATCGTTATCTTCAATGCTCTCTCCATCGTACCGTTGACCAAGTTGACGAAGAAGATCGACTTCAAGTCCATTACGTTCTGCTCCTTTATCGGTTCTATCTGTGCCGGTATTGTGGGAATCACGATGGCCTATACGGGGTACGGAGTATGGGCTTTGGTCGGTCAGCAGATGACCAAACAGTTGGTATATACCATAGCACTGATCATTGCCAACAAGTGGTTACCACAAATCCAGTTCTCGATCCGCAGTTTCAAGGAGTTATGGGGATTTGGTTGGAAACTATTGGTCAGCAGCCTGATTAACAACATTTGGAATGAGATCTATAAGGTTGTCATTGGCAAGTGCTATACGCCGCAGACTTTGGGTCAATTTACACAAGCGCAGTTCTATTCGAATATCTTCTCACAGAACCTGACCGGTATTGTACAACGCGTCAGTTATCCGGTATTGAGTAAGATACAAGACGAGCAAGAGCGTCTCAAACAAGCCTACCGACAAGTGATTAAAGTGACTATGCTGGTAACGTTTGTCTTCATGTTCGGCTTAGCAGGTTGTGCCAAACAGTTCATCTATGTGCTGATCGGCGAACAATGGTTGCCGTGCGTGGGGTATCTGCAGATCTTATGTTTCTCGATGGCCTTATATCCATTGCACGCCATTAACCTGAACATGCTGCAAGTGGAAGGTCGAAGTGATCTGTTCCTAAAGTTGGAGATCATCAAGAAATGTATCGCCGTCATTCCTTTGCTGCTGGGAATCTACGTCGGCATCTATTGGATGTTGATCGGCTCAGTTGTTGCCGGTTGGGTGGCCTACTACCTCAATGCATATTATTCCGGCACGCACCTGAACTACAGCGTGTGGGATCAAATAAAGGATTTCCTGCCGTCTATGCTGTTGTCGCTGGGAATGGCCGTTACAGTTTACCTGATCGGTTGGCTTCCCGTCTCGCCGTACATCCTGCTTCCGGTTCAGATTCTGGCAGGTGCAGGAATCGTGTTCGGCATTTGCGAATGGAGTAAGTTAAGCGAATATATGCAACTCAAAGATATCGCGTTAAGCGTACTAAAGAAGAAAAATCAGTAAACACTATGGATACAAACAAACAACTCACCGTTACCGCTCCGCTGTTACCGAATCTGGATGAGTTCCAGACCATGCTCAAAGAGATCTGGGCGAGCAAATGGATCACCAACAACGGTCAGTTTCACAAGCAACTAGAAGCAGAGTTATGCAAGTACCTCAAGGTGCCCTATATCAGCATCTTCACCAACGGCACGTTACCGCTGTTGACGGCACTGCAGGCACTGCGTATCACCGGCGAAGTAATCACGACACCGTACAGTTTTGTAGCCACAACCCACTCGCTGTGGTGGAATGGCATCAAACCGGTTTTTGTGGATATCGAAGAGGCCACCTGTGGTATTGATCCGGATAAAATCGAAGCGGCTATCACCCCGCGGACAACGGCTATTATGCCGGTTCATTGCTACGGTAAGCCGTGTAACACCAAGCGTATTCAGGAGATTGCGGACAAGTACGGTCTGAAAGTGATCTACGATGCCGCACATGCTTTTGGTGTAGAGGTCAACGACGAGAGTATCCTCAATGCCGGAGACATCTCTACCCTCTCCTTCCATGCCACGAAGGTGTATAACACAATCGAAGGAGGAGCTATGATCATGCACGATGCCGAGACCAAGCAGCGCGTGGATTATCTAAAGAACTTCGGATTTGAGAACGAGACCACTGTAGTAGCGCCCGGAATCAACGGCAAAGTGGACGAGATGCGTGCAGCCTACGGACTGCTGAACCTCAAGCTGGTTGATGCCGCGATTGCTGCGCGTCAGAAAGTCGCCCAGATATACCGCAAAGAGTTACGGGGTGTCCCGGGGGTGCGTTTCTTCGACGACATGCCGTGCGTACGACATAACTACAGCTACTTCCCGATCTTCATCAAGGCGGAAGAGTTTGGCATGACGCGGGATGAATTGTATTTCAAGATGAAAGAGCAGAATGTGCTCGGTCGCCGTTATTTCTACCCGCTGATCAGCGAGTTCTCCACCTATCGCGGCTTACCGTCTGCCGCTCCGGAGAACCTGCCGGTTGCGACCCGCATCGCGAACGAGGTAATCTGTCTGCCGATGCATCACGAATTGAGTGAACAAGATATTGAACGTGTCTTGGATTGTATTAAGAATCGATGAATAAGCAAAAGAAAATAATGTTACTTGGCGGGTTGCGCTATTTGTTACCCGTCATCGAGGCCGCCCACGAACAAGGATACTACGTGCTAACCGCGGATTATCTGCCGGATAACATTGCACACAAATACTCTGACGAGTACGTCAATGTGAGTATTGTTGATAAAGAGGCTGTATTGAAAGTTGCCCGAGAGAAACAGATTGACGGAATTATCTCTTTTGCTGTAGATCCGGGCGTGGTTGCAGCTGCTTATGTGCAAGAGCAAATGCATCTCCCGCCAATGGGTCCTTACGCTTCTGTCGTTATTCTGCAGAATAAGGATCTCTTCCGCCAGTTCCTCACCGAGCACGGTTTTAATGTACCTGCAGCCAAAGGCTATTCCACCAAAGAAGAGGCGATGAACGATAAGGATTGGATTGCTGGCTTCCCCATGATCGTCAAGCCCACGGACTCTGCCGGCAGCAAAGGCGTGACACGTATTGATAGTATCGAGGAATACCCCGCGGCATTGGACGAAGCTTTTGACAAATCCATCAGCGGACATGTGATTGTAGAAGAGTTCATCGAGAAAGCCGGTTGCAGTTCTGACACGGACAGTTTTCTGCTGAACGGAGAGCTGAAGTTTGTTTCCTTCAATGCGCAACGTTTTGATGAGCATGCCGCTAATCCTTATACTCCTGCGGCATACAGTTGGCCTTCCACGTTCACTAAAGAACAAGAAGCCTATCTGACCTCAGAGTTACAACGACTGCTAACATTGCTAAAGATGAACACTTCGGTCTTCAATATCGAGACGCGTATCGGCACGAACGGCAAAGCCTATATCATGGAGTGTACACCGCGCGGAGGAGGGAATCGCCTAAGTGAAATGTTACGGTATGCGACAGGTGTTGATATGATCACGGCGCAAGTGCGCGCAGCAGTGGGAGATAGCGTAGAAGGCATTGAGCAAAAGCCATACAACGGACATTGGGCTGAGGTCATTCTGCATGCTGATAAGGATGGTACCTTCCAAGCGCTACATATCGATGAGGCTTTTCGGGCGAATGTGGTAGATACGGATCTGTGGGTCAAGGAAGGAGATAAAGTGCTCAGGTTTAACGGGGCGAATGATGCTATCGGCACGCTCAAGATGCAATTTGATGAAGAAGATGAAATGCTTGAATTCATCAGTAACATTACAAGACACGTTCATATATATTGCAATTAATTGTTTTTATGAGTAGCAAGAATGTACTAATATTGGGAGCCACTGGCCTTGTCGGAGTATATACCGCAGTTACATTAAAAGCCAAAGGCTATTCTGTTTATGCGGCTGCGCACCGTAGTAATGACAATGGTTTCTTTGCTGATTTCGGGATTCCTTATTACTCGTTCGATATAAGCGACAGCAAATCCTTCGAAATATTGCCGAAAGATGTAGATGTCATTCTGGATTTTGCAGGTGCGATGCCAGCACGTATGAAAGGATACAATCCTTATGCATATACAGATTCCATTATTACAGGGACTCTCAACGTGCTGGAATATATGCGCGCAATAGGCTGCAAACGTATTATTTTCACCCACTCCATCGCTGACATTGTAGATCGTTTTGGCTCAACAGAAGCGCTGAGTGCTGATTTAGATATGCACTTCCCTCTGACAGGAGACCACTCTGTTTATTCTATTTCAAAAAACACGGCTGTATCGCTACTAAAACACTACCAAGCGCAATGGGGATTCGAAACTTTCATCCTACGCTTACCCACTATATACGCTTATCAGCCAAATCCGTATATTTACATCAATGGCGAAAAAAAATGGTTTGGATTCAGATTCCTTATCGAAGAAGCAATTAAAGGAAACACGCTCCAAATATGGGGAGATCCCAAATCCGAAAAGGAGATGGTATATGTGTTGGACTTTGTACAATTGACTGAATGCTGTGTACGCACCCATCGAAATGGAGGCATATACAATGTGGGGAGCGGATTTCCCATTTCTATTGAGGAACAAATCCACCTCATCGCAGATACGTTCAACACCACTAAAAAATCCGAAATCATCTATTGCCCGGAGAAGCCCTCTTCACCTCAATTCGTATTAGACATAGAAAATGCCAGGCAGGAAATAGGTTACGCACCGAAATATGACTTTAAACTTTTTTTAAATGAATTCAAGAAGGACTTAGAGAACGAGCCCTTTGCAAAATTATGGGGTAAACGGAGTGATTTCAATTGATATGAAAGAGAATAAACCCATAGTCGCTATTCGGACACTAGTCTATAATCACGAGAATTTTCTGAGTGATTATTTTGAAGGGATTATTATGCAACAAACTAATTTCCCTTTCATCGCAGTTATTCATGATGATTGTTCCACAGATGGTTCTGCTAAGATTATTCGTGACTACGCGGCTAAATATCCGGACATAATCAGACCTATTTTTGAAGAACGAAATTGTTATCAAAATGGTCTTTGGAATGAAGCAAACAAAAAGATAGAAGAGGCTTACAAAGATGCAAAATATATAGCCTACTGCGAAGGAGATGACTATTGGACAGATTCGAACAAGCTGCAACGACAGGTGGATTTCATGGAGAGCCATCCGGAATACGTAGCGATAGCCGAGAACGGCATGGAAGTGAATTCGGTTATTCATCAGGAATTCCCATTTAATACGGATCCATCACACGATATTTCCTTAGAAGAAGCGATTCTCAAACGCCGTTTCCCGACAGCCGGCGTACTTTGTCTCAGAGAAGCCATGAACGGTTTTAGCGAAACATGTCGCGTCAGTGTAGATACCATTCAATGGTGTTGGCTTATATCGAAAGGGAAATTCCGGTATGAGAACACAATATCTTCCGTCTATCGCAGAGGTGTCCAAGGAATGACCGAATACACGGAGCCTTATCAACTGGCTAAGAAAACAGAAGTGTGGAATAAAGAGATTTTACGTGTTTTTGATGTTCAGAAACGTTTTATATACGTTCATATAGCCGGCTCTTTCTATGGTTGTGCAAAGGCTGCGGTAAAGAAATGGCACTTTATCTCCGCTGTTAAGTGCTTATTCGTTTGCTTCATATATATGTTAAAATCTCTATTTGTTAAGTAATGCTAATCTTTCAATCCATCATAGTATATACCCTACTGACGGTTATCATGTGCCTTGGCGCGTACATGTCCCAAAAGGTCCCTAAGTTCGCCGTATGGTCATGGATACCGATTGTGGCATTTACGCTGGTATTCGGTTTAAGGTACGGTGTGGGAATGGATTACAACAACTATTTGGACATCTATGCACATACAGAGGTAGCATCCCCGGCTTGGATAAAAGATGTATTCCATTTGGAGCTACTACCTATCATCATTATATACGTATGCCATTTTTTCGGCACACCCGCATATGTCTTCTTCTCCATCATTGCCTTCATACAGATATTCTTCCTGTACAAGGCCTTCAAGAATGAGGGGAATGTTTTGATTTACATATACTTAATGTTGATCTTTTCCGGTATATGTATGCTGGGATTCATGAATATTATGCGACAAATGGTAGCCACATGTATCTTCTTGTATTCCCTACAATATATACGAGATAATAAGGTTATGCCCTATTGGGCATGTTGCATACTGGCCTTCTTGTTCCATAAATCCGCCATCATTTTATTCCCGATGTACTTTATCTGGGCACGCAAAAAAGGGTTACTAAATTCACCTATTGTGGAACTTGGATTATTGGCGCTCAGCCTAATGAGTATATTCTTGATAGGATGGCAGGAAGCATTGCATAGTTTTGATCGTGTGATTGTAGCCTTAGGGTATGGAAGTTATATCAGTCAGATGGACACCTATATGGATGCCGGAGGTAGAGGAATAGGTATTGCGGATACCTTTGCATTTGTCATCTATGCTATGATCGTTCTTCACAGTCGTGAAATGAAGGAACACATTCAAAGTCCTATCTTCAATATCCTTTACGACATGTTTATCGTAGGGTCATGTCTGGCTTATTTCTTTAAAGGTAGTATGCTGGCGGAACGCATGTTGGTGTACTTCACGACAAGCCAATTCATTGTAGTTGCCTATTTTCTACGCTACTTATATGAAACAAAAAGACAAAACGTCAAGCAGTATGCCCGATACTTATTAGTTCTCATGTTCGTCTTTTTCCAATATAGTCGTTTCTTATACTACGAAGACCAAAACACGGGAGCCTATGTATCCTACTTCCAAACAGAACTACATGACATGAAAGATCATCAGCGTGAAGAATTGTTAGAAAAATACTTAAAATGACCGATTTTTTTTGTAACATATACTCGTCTATCCAAGACAAGAACGCGTTTCTCAAACAGATACGTTTCTACTCCGTGCTACGTGTGCTGACCAGATGGAGCGCCAACCTTATGCTGCCCATCTATTACCTATGTACACGTCGTAATAGCCGGTATGCCTTGAATACGTCGGACAAGACGGATCCGGTCATTGTCTCCTTGACTTCTTTCCCCGCGCGTATAAATAAGGTGTGGATCGTGATCGAGTGTATATTGCGCCAAACAGTTCAACCCGATCGGATTATCTTATGGCTCTCCAAAGAGCAGTTCAAGGACATGACGTCCCTACCTGACCGTTTAGTGCAACTCCAAGCACGTGGATTGGATATCCGACTCATGGACGGTGATATTCGGTCCCATAAGAAATACACACACGCCCTGCAACAATATCCTGAGGCATGCCTCATCATGGTCGATGATGACTTCTTCTATCGCAGCACGCTCATAGAAGAACTGATGGAACAACATTCCGCACACCCTAAAGCTGTCATCGCACATTATACGCACAACATGTGCTATCAAGCGGATGGCACGCTCATGCCCTACAACACATGGGAAGATAATGTACTTGCAGGCTCGCATCTCTTCTTCGGAAGCGGAGGAGGCACATTGGTTCCTTCCGGTGCCATGCACGCAGATGTGACCAACACGACCTTGGCAACCCGTTTATGCCCTAACGCGGATGACATCT
>Ga0310786_10001950_pt1 | contig 32515 bp, 24 predicted proteins | sample AusTroGonzalo_MG_FD_203881 | JGI IMG/M metagenome (GOLD analysis project Ga0310786, IMG submission 203881) | Bovine rumen microbial communities from tropical cattle in Woodstock, Queensland, Australia - Gonzalo_03 (v2) (version 2) | ecosystem: Host-associated > Mammals > Digestive system >...
GCCTTATGCATTTGTCGTCTCTCGTCTTTCGTCTAACCACTAACCACTTCCTACTTCCTACTGCCTATATCTTTCGTCTTTGGACACTCGCTTCGCTCTTGTCCCAAATGCAGGGCTCGGAAATGGTTCCGCAAGCGGTCCCGCTTCACTCGCCTTATGCATTTGTCGTCTCTCGTCTTTCGTCTAACCACTAACCACTTCCTACTTCCTACTGCCTATATCTTTCGTCTTTGGACACTCGCTTCGCTCTTGTCCCAAATGCAGGGCTCGGAAATGGTCCCGCAAGCGGTCCCGCTTCACTCGCCTTATGCATTTGTCGTCTTTCGTCTAATCACTAACCACTAACCACTTCCTACTTCCTACTTCCTACTTCCTACTAATTTATTATCTTATCCTACATGAAATATTCCTCCCTCCTTTCTTTCCGCTCGTTGCTTGTGCTTCCGCTGGCGGCATCACTCGCGTTTTCTCTCACTGCTTGTAACGAATCCGGCGATTCTAAATCTGCGAACAATAACGCCTCGAAAAAAGGCGCTGCTGTTTCCGAAGCGGATTGTCCGATTCTCCCGCTCGATTCTACGGCGACGGGCGAGTTCGACCCGATTGCATCCAAACAGGCGCGTGCTTGCGGCTCCATTACGCTTTGGGGTTCTGCAATGCCGAAGTCTTTTAACATGTGGGAAGACTACAACAGCTTTTCTGCTGAACTCATGGGCATGATGTTTGAACCGCTCGTGAGTTTGCACAGTACCGAAGACCGCGAAGTCGGCATCCTCGCTGATAAGTGGGAAGTCTCTGAAGACGGCAAGACGTTCACGTTCCATGTCGATCCGCGTGCCAAATGGAGCGATGGCAAGTCCATCACCGCCGAAGACGTGCAGTTCTATTACGATGTCATCATGGACGAGAAAAACCTCACGCCGATTTTCAAGGTGGGGCTTAGCCGCTTTGATCGCCCCGAAGTCGTCGATAGCTTGACGGTTCGCATGACAGCCAAAGAGCCTCATTGGGGCAACTTCTGGGAAGCGGCGGGCATGCTCGCGTTCCCGAAGCATGCTTGGGCAGGGAAGGACTTCAACAAAATCCGTTACGAATTCCCGGTGGTCTCTGGCCCGTACATCATCAAGACGTTCCGCGAAGACCGCTTTGTGGAACTCCAGCGCCGCAGCGACTGGTGGGGCTTCAAGAAGAACTGGAACCACGGCAAGTACAACTTCCAGAAAATCCGTTATCGCTTCATGAACGACCAGACGAAGGCTCTCGAAGCGTTCAAGAAGCAGGACTTCAACGCTTACGCGATTTACACGAGCAGCATTTGGATGAAGCAGACTGACTTTGACGCCGTCAAGAAAGGCTGGGCGGTTAAACAGCGCATCTTCAACAAGGAACCGATTGGTTTCCAGGGCATGGCCATCAACCTCCGCAAGCCGCAGTTCCAGGACGTTCGCGTTCGTCAGGCGCTTTCGTACCTCCTCAATCGCGAAGCGATGAACGAAAAATACATGTACGGCCAGTACTTCCTTTTGAACAGTTATTTCCCGGACTTGTGGGCGAACAACCAGAACCCGACGGCGCCAGTCTATAGCTACAACCCGGAAAAGGCTCGTGCTCTCTTTGCGGAAGCGGGCTACAAGGTAAACGCTCAAGGCGTTCTCGAAAAGGACGGCAAGCCGTTTGCGATAAACTTCATCACAAGCCAAGAAGACTTGCGTCACCTTACGTTGTTCCAAGAAGACTTGAAGAAAGTGGGCGTGGTGGCGACCATCGAACAGATGAGCCAGAGCACGCTCCGCAAGCGCTTGGACGATGCGGACTTTGACCTTTACTGGGTGAACTGGGGCGCTGGCCGCCTTCGTGACCCGGAAGCAAGCTGGACATCCAAGACTGCAATGGATAAGGGTACGAATAACCTTGCAGGCGTTCAGGATAAAGTCGTCGATAGCCTCATCAACTTGCAAAAGACGGAGTTCGATCTCGCCAAGCGCAATGAAATCCTCAAGGCTTTGGATAACCGCCTTGCTGAAATCGTGCCGTATGTGCTGATGTGGCAATGCGACCACCACCGTATCCTTTACTGGAACCGCTACGGTACGCCAGAAAAGATTCTCGACCAGTTCAACCGCGAAGACGCGATTCCTGTCTATTGGTGGGTCGATCCGGTTAAGTCCGCCGCGCTCGACAAGGCGATGAAAGCTGGCGAAAGCTTGCCTGTGCCTGAGTACGATATAAGATAGACGATAGAGCGCCGCTACGTGGCTATAGACGAAAGCGTATGCATCCTAAACCCTTATGGGTGAAGGATCTAGTGCAGAACCTCTCCATTGTCATCCCGTGCTCCGTCACGGGATCGACTTACACGGTTCTACTTGCTTACACAAAAAATTCCTGGCATAGCCAGGAATTTTTGTCTGCTTTAACAACTGATGCCGCAACGGAGTGCGGCATGACACTTTCTTAGACCCTAGATTCTAATACCTAAAACCTGATACCTGATACCTGATACCTAATACCTAATACCTAATACCTAATACCTAATACCTAATACCTGACCCCTAACTAAAACTTAAATTCAACGTCAACGGTAAATCCCTTAGCGTCTCCTTCCATATCAATTCTTTGGCCAATTCTCGGATCGTCTGCTGCAAATTTTTTGGTCTTTAAATCTTGGCTACGGACAATGATTTTACCTTTGATGGATATTTTTTCGTTCACGGCAAAGTCTGCGCCAAGCCAAATCTTGTATTGCTGGGACCAGTCGTCGCCTAAATCTTTGTCGTTGTATTCAGATTCGAAAAGGCGAAGCCAAATTTCTCCACCAATCAAAAGCGTGACCGGGGCTGTGGGGAGAGCGTAGTCAAATTCGCCACCACCGCGAATTTCGAGACCTCTTTCCAAGTCGTGATGCTCAAAACCCCAGAAAACACCTGCTTCGGCACCATACGTCGCACCCTTTATAGATTCGATTACTTTGGTGTGCTGAATTCCGAAGTAGAGGAACATTTCGTTTTTGCTGGGAGGAGTTCTTCCGAGACCGGTTTTCTTGTCCTTTCCGATGGGGAGGTTAAAATCGAGGAATGCGAATAATTCCGGGTCCAAGGCGAATCGTGCACCAATGGTCAAGTCACGAAGTCCGCTTCCACCTTCTTCACATGCCGCTCCGCATTCAGTCTCGCCCCAAAGCTGGTAACCAAAACCCTGTAAAGAAAGTTCGAGTTGCGGTGTAAGATTCATTCGGGCTCCGGCCTTGAGACCCATTTGGGACCAATCGTCATCCCAGTCGTAGTAAAGTCCGCCTTTGATAGAACCCTGACTATTTTGCAGAAGGTTAAAATAATCCCATGTCGCGAAACTGGATGTAGCAACTGCAGCCGCGAGAAGAAGAATCTTTTTAATCATTATAACTCCTATGAAAATCTTCCCTTAATTTAGCAATAGAGATGGTGCATTGCAAATGACATTTTGTAAAGATTCTGTTTATCGTCGTTTGCGGTCATAAATGATATTTTTTAGTTGCAATGAGCTTGCAAAAATTATTATAAAAAGTATCTTTATTCTTGAGGTGATGTGTTGGCGAAAAAGAGGGTTATCTATGAAATATTTATGCCGTTTGCTTGTGGTTTTAAGCATGTTGCTCCCAGTGGCACTTTGGGCGCAAGGGCAAGGATCGATATTAAAAATATTTAAATACGTAAATCTTTACTACAATGCGACCAATAAAGCCCTTTATTTGGCCCAGACTACGGAATTGTGTACAAAGAATACTTTGGCTTCTATTCCGAATACGTTGGAAAGCGGTACTTGCGTAGCGTCGGAAGAAATCGATAACAGTTCATCGACGGGGACCGTATCATTTTTGATACAAGACCTTCTCCGTGTGTATTGGAAGCAGAATAACGCCGATGCCAGTAAATACCAGTCAACGACGGTTAAGCTTGCAACGGATATTGACTTTGATGGGCGTTTGACTTTGGATGAAGATGCGAATGAGTTTAAGTGCTCGTTAAATTATTTCGGAACAGATTTCTTTGGCAAAGTCTTTGATGGAAACGGGAAGCAGATTTCGCATATTTGCGGTGTTTCTTATGCAGGGGAGTGGACCTCTTCGATGGGTCTGTTTAACAAAATTTCAGATGGTGTCGTCAAAAATATCAAGCTCGATAGCGTTGATTTTATAATTCTCAGAAAAACGGCTAGTGGCACTAGTGTTTCGGCGAATGAAAAAGATTACCATCCTGTAGGCGGGCTTGCTGGATACATTGAAGACAGTCAGGTCGAAAATATTTCTTTGGGGTATGTCAATGTGAGTGCTCCATTCGCAGGGGGATTGGCCGGCTATGTCGAAAAATCGACTTTTAAGGATATCAAAATGGCTACAAACGGTGTCGTCATTGTTACAAATGATATCGTGCTCACTAAGAATAATGATAATAGTAATATGGGGACATACAAGACCGTTCTAGGCGGTGTTGCCGGTAGTTCGAAATTTTCCACTTTTGAAAACATTACGCTTAATCTTTACTTAGAAAATTCGACAACGGTTGATTCTTCTGCTATAGGTGGTGTTGCAGGTTTATACGTTTATGCCGATGAATATGAAAGTAAGCCGTATATAAATCAAAATATCAAAATTACGGTTCCTACCACAGTTAAAGGGCCTACAGGGGATGTTTCGGGAGCATTTACAGGAGCGACTTCTCTTGGTGGTGTTTTTGGCGAAACAAAAAGAGTGGCGGGGAATAGTAATGGAAATACGAGATTGTATATCGATGATGTTCAAGTGACTAATATGAAAGCTACTGCCACAAAAGTTGCCGGTAGTAAACCGATTGGGGTTTATTGGGGGGGTGTTGTTGGAAAAAGTGACCTTTGTCTTGGTGGCTCCCTTAAAATTTCACATTCAAGGGCAAATGTGAAGTTTGATATTATGCAGGGCGTTAATGGAACGTATAAGAATTACTGGGGTGGTATTGTTGGTTTTGCCGGTTGCAGTACCACGGACAATTTTGGAAGTAATGACGATTTAGGTTTGTCTCTCAAATATTCAAAAGCAACAGGCTATATGAGACTCGGGGGAGGCACATCGAACTCGAAAATCTATGCGTCATCTACCCTTGGTGGACTTGTTGGTGAAGCATTGCTCGCGGTAGAAAATGACGTTGTTCTGCTGGATACTGCGGAAATAAATATTATTTATACAGCAAAAAATACAGTGGCTAGTACTGCGACTGCAGCCTCACAGAGTGTTCATGTTGGTGGTATTATTGGTGCTGCGAATATATTTAAAACCTCGGGCGTTATATCGAATTGGAAAGGGTTGATTTTTAAGGGCTACTTTGATATAACAGATGATGGCTTTAATTCGTATGTCGGCGGGATCGTTGGTCGTTTCCCCTTGGATGGCTCAGATAATTCTCGTATTTCGTTCAATGATATTCTTGTGCAGACAAATGCCCCAAGTGGTAATAAACTTATAACTTATGCCACGTCTGGAACTACATCTTATGCGTCTGATGCTTATTTGGGCGGAGTATGTGGCAATTGTAACTCTATTTCGAAGATGGAAAAAACGGCGATTGTGGGTAATGTTTCTAAAACTGCTGGCACTAGCGCTAAAGCGGATCTCCGCAAATCTTATTACGTGGGCGGGCTTGTGGGTCGTGCGAAAATTAGCTCTTACCCAATCTTTGTGCGCGACACTTATTCAAAGGGTAATATTACATCTGGTTTTCCGAGTGGCTCCAATGTTGGTTATTTGTTTGGAACTCTTAGTGGAAACAAGGGCAAATCTTCTGAATTCTTGTCGAATTACCATTACAGCGAAGATTTGGAGGATGTGGCTGCTATTGCGGATGGTGATGGTAAAGAGTATAGTACTTTTGATCCGGTTTATAGTAATAGTACCGCTGAGGTGAATGTCCGTAATTGTACAGCAAAAAATTTGACTGCTGCGGATAATGGTTGTGACCTTTCTGCTAATATGGCATCAAGTGCTTTTAACGATAAGCTGAATAAAAGATGGACAAACCCCGAAGATTATGTTTGGGAACAAACGAATGCTGATGCTTTGCCGACTTTACGTAAAAGCACGTATGGTAAGCCGGAAACATTTGTTGTCACATTCAAAAACGGAAGTGAAGTTGTACAAGAATATACTGTAGAAAAAGGTTGGCCGTCCCCGGTTCCTGATGTTCCTGCAGTCGATTCCAAGGGTTGTACTTTTAAGGAATGGCAATCGGATGATGATTATTTGTTTGTGACAAAAGCTATAACCGTAAACGCTGTTTATGGCGATTGCCCTGTTTACACGGTTACCTTCAAGGGCCTTGATGGAAAAACTTTGAAAACCGTGCCTAATGTGACTGCTGGTGAATCTGTAACCGCTCCGGCTGCTGCTGATGTTCCTGAGTATAATGGAATGTGCTTTACGAAGTGGAAAAATAAGTATGATCTTTCCTATGTGACTGGCGATTGGACTATCGAGCCGGAGTCTAAAACATGTGTATATGAAGTAACATTTTTCTATACAAATACGAAAGGAAAACGAATCTCACAAACACAAAATGTTGAGTATGACAAGGACGCAATCCCTCCGAGTAAATCCGAATTGCTTCTGGAATCGGATGACGGCGTTTGTTTTGATGGCTGGGATAAAGAATATACTCATGTGAAGGGAAATTTGGAAGTTACTGAACAATTTGTTATTTGCACGTATTCTGTAGTATTCTATGATTTGAATGGCAAACCTATAGAAAAACCTGTGACCGAAAATGGAACTCTATTGCCGTATCCTCAGATGGTGGAATATGGCGAATCGGCTGTTGCTCCTAAAGATCCTGAACCGGTATTCAATAGTATGGGAAATGGTCGTTGCTTTGATGGGTGGAGCAAAAATACGGATGACTATACCAAAGTGACGCGAAACATGAATGTCAGTGCTAATTCTAAGGATTGTTATCAGGTGTTTTTCTATGGTCTGGATGGACAGCTGATTGTCGGAGCCACGACGGCGGATGGAAAATCCTTGGATAATCCGCAGATTGTAGATAAAGGCAAGGCTGCAATAGCGCCGAAAGATCCTGAACCTACCGCAGATGGCAAGTGCTTTAGTCACTGGGATGAAGACCTCAGTAGTGTGACTAATGGTTTGAAAGTCAAAGCCAAATCTAAGCCTTGCGAATATACGGTGAAGTTTAGTTATCTTAATGAAGATGGATCGGGAGCGAAAGTAACACAAACTGTTGCGTATAATGAGAGTGCAACGCCTCCGGCTGATATCCCGCAGAAGACGACCGCTGGTACATGCTTTACTGAATGGGATGCGGACGGAGACTATACTCATGTGACGGCTGATGTGAAAGTTGTAGCTCATTATGAGCCTTGCAAATATACAGTCAAGTTTATGTACACTGATAATAAGGGCGTGTCTCAAATTGTAAAGACGGAAACTGTTGTACATGGGGGCAGCGCCACTGCACCTAAAGATGACGAATTCCCGAAAAAAATTGATGATCAATGCTTTGTAGAATGGAAGCCTGACTTTAGCAATGTGAGAGTTCCTTTGGATGTTACTGCCCAATATGAAACTTGCAAATATACCGTAACGTTTGTCTATAAGGACTCCGATGGCGCAGATGCCGAAAAAACGGAAATGGTTCAGTATGACAAAGATGCTACGCCTCCGGGTGACGATGAAGTTCTTCAGAAGGTCGGAGACCTGTGCTTTACGGGGTGGGATTCTGACTACCGCAATGTAAAGACGGACAATTTGATTATCAAGGCCGTTTATGATGTTTGCAAGATTTCCAGTAGCTCTGTTGCTTCTTCTTCCAGCGCAGTTCAGAGTTCTTCTAGCGCGAAGTCTAGCAGTAGTTCCGTCGTATCTTCATCTTCCAGTGTCATTTTGAGCTCCAGCGAAGAATCCAGTAGCAGTTCAATTGTGTCTTCGTCCTCTGCAATCCCAGAATCCTCGTCATCTTCGACTCCGGACTTTTCGTCATCCTCGACCCCGATCGAGGATCTATCGAGCAGTTCAATGGGTTCTATCAGCTCTTCGAGCTTCCAGGATGAAAGTTCTTCTAGCATGATTCAGAGCTCTAGTGATGGATCTGCTCCGCAGTCCAGCTTCAGCATGGAAAGTTTGAAAGAACTTGTAAAACCGACGGCAAAGCAGGATGGTAATGCACTCCGTATGACCTTCAATACAGAAAATGCTGTTTTGCCTGCCGATATGAACTACCATATTGTCGTGAAAACATCCGATTTGCGCGATTACCTCGATACCTTAATCAGTGTCAAAGATGTCGAAAGTGTTAAGAACGGTACGTGGAGATTGGACCCGGTCCCTGTCGGTGAATATGACGTGATCTTTACGCTCATGGACGACAAAGAATCTTTCAGCCTCGCTACACAGCATTTCAAGATGCCAGACACTGTAAAAGTAGATGTTGATTCTAGTTACTGGCAGATGTATTCATTGTATGCCTTCTGCCACGAAAAAGGCGACAAATGTGTAAATGATGTAGAAGCGCTTTTGTATAGCCGTCAAGATAATTGGGCTGTCAAAAAATGTGAGCAAATGAAGGAAGAACTTCGTGAAAGCGGTGAAGAAGATGAATATCTCCGTGAAGAAATGGAACAGACTTGCCGTGTTGCAAGGCAAGACGGTAGTGGGATTACTTCTGTGTTCTGGTGGGACGAAACGAACCCCGTGGGTGATTATTGGCAGTACCGCAGGTTTAAAGTGACGCAGAATTTTGATTCGACGCGTGGTTATTGGTATGGCTTTGCGAATAAAGATACGCTGTCTCTCTCTTTACAGACTCCGAACATGAATGATGAAGTTGTATGGACGCTGAAAAACAACTTTTCCGGTTGGAATCTCGTTGCTAACCCGTTCGGTTGGTATATCAAGCTTCCGAAAGAAAACGGTGTGGAGTTCAAGAAGTGGGATTCGAAAGCGAGTGATTGTGTTCCTGTGGATACGCTTGGACCGTACGAAGCAATTTGGGCTCATGTCGAACAGTCTATGGAGCTTCGCATTCCTTTGAAGGCTGCCATTATCCTCGAAGGTGAACGTGAAGTGCTTTCAAAGAGTGCTGAATCTGAAGATTGGAACCTGCGTGTTGTGTTGGAAGACGATAACGGCAAACGTGATTCCTGGAACGAGCTTGTCGCTGGCAAAACCGCAAAATCATTCAGTGAACCGCCGATAGGCATGGGGGATCGCGTGAACCTCTCCATTATCGAAGGCAAGCAGCGCTTGGCGAAAAGCGTCAAGAAAAACAGCGATGATCTTGAATGGAATCTCGAAGCGAGTGCAACGAGTTCCCGCAAGGGTCACTTGAGCTTTGTCGGGCTTGAAAGCGTCAGGGCTAAGGGCTTGCGCGTTTATGCGACCATGAACGATGAAACCATGGAAGTCGTAAATGACCGCCCGCTGGATATGCAGCTTTCGGCGAAGTCAAAGAATATCTCTATTCGCGTAACGAAGAAGGATGTCCCGATTAGCATTTCAAGGAATTTGCTGAAGGGTTTTCGCGTGAATCAGATGTCAAATGGTTTGAACGTCGGCTTTGATGCCGCTTCGTCTCTTGATGGTGCTAACGCTAAGATTAGCATTGTGGGGATTGACGGTCGAGTCGTTGCGACAAGCAAGTCTATTGCCAAAGAAGGCTCTAATGTCGTTTTGATGAAAAAGCCGAAGTCAGGAGTTTATTTCGTCTGCATCAAGGTCGGGAGCCAAAACGCATCTATGCGGTTCATGGTTCGCTAGCGATTTATCGAGAAATATGAAACTTTAGTGTTTTTTTGAAAAATTTTAAACTACTGCTCAAAATGTCATGTTTTGACATGCTACGATTCTATATTAGTGCTCGTAAAGACACTAATAGCCCAAAAGGTAAAAATATGAATCGTAAAGTGAAAAAGATAAGTAAGCATGTAGTCGAAATTTCGGAGCAATCCCAGTGGGAACCGTCTCCGTGGGATTCCGGCTTTTCCATTTTCAAACGCCGCATTGGCGAACTGATGCAGTTGAACGGCAATGATGACTCTGTCATCGATGATGATGATTTGATTCCGTTTTACCGAATGGGCGAAAACGAAACGTTTGTTCTTTCCGCTCTCGGCTGTGCCGGGTATTGATGTCCGCGAAGTCGAAGGAACCAACGCTTTGTCACCCCGGATTTATTCCGGGTTACTTTCGGTTGATGCGTAGCATCAGCTGCAGGGAACTTACAAAATGATGGTCGCCACTATAAGTGCGTTCTGTTTCAGGATCGCCTGCGGAATCGTCACCAGAAACAATTCCCAGAAGCTGCCACCTTATTCCAACTCCTATAAAAAATCTATCGGAAATTTGCCAATCTTTTCCTGTTTCTAAATCAACCCCGAAAACGAAATAGTCGCTATGTTTAAGACTTCCTTTTATACCGGCTGAATAGTCTGAGAGTGGGTCTTTTGTGAAAATAAGACCGAGATTGAATTTGGCACTAAAGAACACGCTTTGCAAAAAGTTTGTTGAAGACTGGGTGAATGGAAACACTGTTGCACCGGCTCCGCCGAGGAAGGCGAAGTCGTCCATTTCATCACTGACAAATTTGACAGTCTCATCGTTGTTGCCCAAGTTGTATTTGCCGCTAAACGAGAGAAATTCAAAGGATCCGTGAACGGCAATAAATTCCTTGATGAGAAGGCCCATTGTGATTTCGCCGGCAACGCCGAAACCTCCGCCATCGTATTTGACTTTTTGGTAATAATGGTCTAGGTTAATGTTGTTTTGGTAGTAATGGTGTTGTCTATAGTAAATGTGAGAATAATCGAAGCCGATTCCCCCATTAATGTAGAAACTGCTTCTTTTTTGTTCTTTTTTGGGGTTGTCCGATTTTGCAGTTGAAGTGGATTCGGAAGAAACATCGCTTTCCTTATTCTCAAAGGACGCATTTTCCGAGTCTTGAGCGAAAGACGTTTCGCAAAACAATGCTATAAAAAGAGCGAGAAGAATCCTTTTCATGTTTCCCCCCTTGAGAAAATTTCAGATAAAGGGTTACCGCTCTTTAAACTTATATTTTTTTATAGCTAACGAAACGAACGTTGTTGCAAAAGTCTTTGTGGATGCCCGTGAATTCCAACCACGGATACTTCTCGGCTTCGGCCTTGAGCATTTCGCCCTGTTCCGACCCGATTTCAAGCAAAATAGAAGCACCCGGCTTGAGTCTGCCTTCCGTCTGCTGCAAAAGTTTGCGGACAAGGTCAAGACCGTCGGCACCACCGAACAAAGCTAGCGCCGGGTCGTACTTTGCGACTTCGGGCTGGAGGTTGTCCTTTTCGCCGTCTGGAATGTAGGGGAGATTGGCGATAAGGCAATCGATTTTTGGTAAGGTCGCTGAGCCAGCCGAAGCGCCGATGACATTTGCGAGGGCTTCGTCGGTTACCGCATCCAGCAAGTCGCCTTGTGCAAACATTAAGGTCCCTGAGCCTGTCGAAGGGGCCGAAGCGCCCGCATCATCCGCGTCAGCGTTCGCACCGCCGAGTCCATTCGCTTCTGCATTTGTACGTGCAAGGGCTAGAGCGTCTTCGGAAACGTCCGTCGCAAGCACCTTGGCGCCTGCAATTTCTTTAGCGCAAGCAATCGAGATTGCGCCCGTGCCCGTACCGATTTCGACGATGAACGGGTTTTCGATGCCCTTCAAGCAGTCTGCCGCCATATCGACGAGCGATTCCGTTTCCGGGCGCGGGATAAGCGCACGGCGGTCGCACTTGATGATGAACCCGCGGAAACTCGTATCGCCGATGATGTGCTGCAGTGGCTCACGCGTTGCACGTCGTGCAACCATCGTGCGAAGCACGTCCAGCTCCGCTGGCGTGAGCGGCTTCTCGAAGTTCAAGTACAAGTCCATGCGGTTCTTCATCTTGAGACCGTAGCTGATGATGTACTCGGCATCGAGACGTGCATCAGGAACGCCCTTCTTTTCAAAGAAGACCTTGGTGCGGTTCAAGATTTCAAGCACTGTCATCTGCTGCATACGAGATACCTCATAAACTTGTCGTCATCCTCGTCCCGGAATAAATCCGGGATAAACTCCGGCGAGGATCTTAAGCGTTGAACTTTCCGAGCTTTTCCTGAGCGTTTGCCATCTGGAGACCGTTGATGATTTCATCAAGTTCGCCAGTCACGACCTTGTCCAGGTTGTAAACGGTAAGCCCAATGCGATGATCCGTCACGCGGTTCTGCGGATAGTTGTAAGTGCGGATCTTGGCAGAACGGTCGCCAGTACCCACCAAAGCCTTACGGTTTGCCGCTTCTTCCTTTTCCTTCTTCGCGATGACCGCATCGAGAATCTTGGAACGCAACATTTCCATAGCGTGGAGCCTGTTCTGCAGCTGGCTACGTTCGGTCTGGCAGCTCACCACCACACCCGTCGGGATATGCGTCAAACGTACGGCGGAGTCCGTCTTGTTGATGTACTGACCGCCAGCACCCGAAGAACGGTAGGTGTCCATGTGAATGTCGGCTTCGCGAATTTCCACATCGACTTCTTCAGCTTCCGGGAGGATTGCGACTGTAGCCGCAGACGTATGCACACGGCCCTGCGTTTCCGTTTCCGGCACGCGCTGCACGCGGTGAACGCCACTTTCGAACTTGAGCGTTCCATAAACGCTGTCGCCTTCGATGAACACGCGGATTTCCTTGTAACCGCCCACGGTGCCTTCGCTCAAGTCCTGGATCGTCATCTTCCAGCCCATCTTGTCGCAATAGCCGCGGTACATGCGGAACAAGTCGCCCGCAAAGAGAGCCGATTCGTCGCCACCCGTACCGCCGCGAATTTCAAGCGTTGCATTGCGGAAATCCCACGGATCTTTCGGCACCATCAAAATCTGCAGTTCGTCGGTCACTTCAGGGAGCTTCTTTTCGATTTCCGAAATTTCAGCCTTTGCCATCGCGACCATTTCCGGGTCGGAATCACCAAGGGCAATCTTGTATTCATCAAGATCGTCCATCATCTGCAGGTATTCCTTAGCCTTCAAGACAGCCTTTTCGATACCCTTGTACTGCTTGTGAATCTTGTTGTAACGAGTCTGGTCGCCAAGAACATCCGGATTTCCGAGTTCCGATTCCAGTTCTTCGTACTTTTCAATGAGTTTTTTAGCCTTTTCTTTCATCGGGGACAAATTTAGTAAAAGTGAGCAAGGCGAGTGAAACGGGGCTGCTAGCGGACGTTAAAAAGACAATAATAGTGTTATTTTTTCCCACGTCGCTTAAATCCCGTCGAGCAAACTTCCGACGATTGTCCCGGCGACTTCTATGGCTGCGTTTGCGGCTTCCCCTGCGACATCAACGGCAGCACTCGCGGCAGACCCGGCTACATCCGCGGCTGCACTTGCCGCGGAACCTGCAACATCCATGACCGTATCGACGGCGGCCCCGGCGTTGTCAATGACTGAATTCGCGATAGGCTTGGCGACGTTGATGACTTTATCAATGGCCGAGCTAAAGGCTTCGTCTATAGCGTGATCCGCTACGGAATCAAAAAACTGTCCCACAATAGACTGATCGTTAGAGGCGTTTTGCGCCTGGTTTTGAATTTCAATTGGATCGTTTTGCATATAATTTTAAATTATTAAATTATGTTTGTTGAGTTGTCCTTTTTCTGGTAATTTTATGCAAATTTCTCCCATCGGCACATTTTACGGCGATGCCGTTTACAAGTATGACGCTCCTCGGCAGGGGCGCTTGTTTGCTGGGCATCCTGGCCGCATTGTGCTGAATTCGGGGCTGAACTTCGAGATGGCCCTCCGCGACCTCGATGGTTTCGAACGTATTTGGGTGATTTTCCAATTCCACGAAAACGATGGTTGGCGCCCGACGACTCGTCCGCCCGTTCCGCCTAAAGGCCGCGACCGCGTGGGCACTTTTGCGAGCCGCAGCCCTTACCGCCCCAATCCCATTGGCCTTAGCTGTGTACGTCTCCTCAAAATTGAAGGACTGACTTTATATGTAGATGAGGCGGACCTTTTGAACGAAACTCCGATTCTCGACATAAAACCTTACATCCCGATGGCGGATGCGTTCCCCGATGCAAAAGCGGGCTGGGTCGAAGAACAAGTCGGTGATTTGTGGTCCGTGGAAGAATCGGATGCTTTTGCTGTTCAGAATCGTTGGATTGCTGAGCATGGCTCATTTGACTTGCTTAGTTTTGCGCAAGTACAGCTTTCGCGTGGAAATTTTTCGAAGGATGTTTTTGACAGCTCTCGTCGCCGTTTGACGCTTGACGAAAATGCAAAAACGGGAGTACTTGCTTACCGCACGTTCCGCATACATTTTTGTTATTCGGAATCAACTCGCAAGGTGGTGTTACAACGTATCACAAGCGGCTACTCTCTTGCTGAATTGCAGCCCGAATCCGAAGATAAATTCCACGATAAGCAACTCCATAGAGATTTCCTGGATTCGTTTTAGCTGCTTTTAAACGAATTAATTTTTTTCTATATTGTATATATTCGAATTTTGCAACCTCTATCAAAAATATGAAAAGTAAACTCATTGCATTCGTTATTTTGTGTGCTACTTGTTTCGTCTGTGCACAATCTGTCCCTTCTATCGGTAAATCAGCTCCTCGCGAACATCGTGGCTTTTACAATAGCACATCTTTTGGATTTGCGTATAACTGGTTTAATAACAGTCGTGATGATGTTGGTGAATATGATAACGGAAAACGCATAAAACATGATATAGATTATTACGAATATGATGGATTTTCTTTTGCACTTGCTGAATTCAAGTTCGGTGTCGCAATCGCGAACCTTGTTGCCTTTCATACCGTTTTTAACATTGGGTACTTTATGGGAACGGTGGATTATTTTAATGAAAAATATAATACAAACTGTACTGATGCCGGGTGTGTCGATACCATTAATTTAGATGTAAAAAAGTCGGCATCGGACGATGGTTATAGCTTTAGGACGTTCTTTGGATTCGGTGCGACGTTCTATCCCATTCAGGATAAAAACTCTCCGTTGAATGGATTGTTTGTGGGAGGTTCTTTTGGATATACGCTTTTCTTGACGATGATGAACGGCGGTCATACTGATGCTACAGGAAATGGCGGCATCGGTTTTGAATTGGAAATAGGCAAGGAATGGTGGATAAATGATCACTATTCTATTGGCGTTGGACTTGGCTTTGCTCATAATGGATTGATTTGGGAGACCGTTGAATCCCATAAGTCAGACAACGTATTGTCTCTTTCTTTCCGTATGACGCGTGGATAATTGACGATGAAGATATTTAAGGTATTTATCGTTATTCTGGCTTTTGCTGTTGCGGCTCAGTCTAGTGAAAAAGTTCGCCCTCCTTGTGAACATCGTGGTTTCTTTTATAGCATGGGTGTTGGATTTTCCTATACAAGTTTTTCATTGGAAAAAGTTGAACAAAGAAATAGTTATATGTCTTTTACAGATGAAAAAAGACGCTATGAAACGTATAATAATTATGATAAACGTTGGAAATTTAGCGGTTTTGACATTCCAAAATTTGAAGTGAGATTTGGAACCTCTATAGCAAATCTTGTTTCTTTGTATTCTATTTTTGATTTTGGTATGTATCGTGGTGACGGCGATTACTCTGATGCTAGATATGATAGAGTTTATCTTCTGCAAAATAACGAAGAAACTCTTACATCAGAGAATCTTGCGAGTTTTGAAAGGAAAAAAGACGATGCCATGGGCTTTTATTTATCGTTTGGATTGGGTCTATCCGTTTATCCGATTCGTAATCTTGAATCACCGTGGAATGGATTTTACGTGAGCTTTGCTGGCGGTATTGATTCTTTCGTGGTTGGTTTTGCCGGAGAACATCGTGATGACGGCGCAGGTGGTATTTTTACTCGCTATGAAATTGGTAAAGATTGGTGGGTGAGTGAAACGTGGTCTATTGGCGTTGGATTTGCGTATAAGAATTTATTTGCAATAAATGATGCTAATGAATATTCTTTTAAAGCTTCTCGCCATTCTTTCCTTTTCTTAATCCGTCTAACTCGCGGATAAAACCTGTATCAATCCCGTTGACTAGCAATTGGGTAATGGCTTCGTCGCTTCCCATTTTGCTTTTGTCTGTAACATTACGTCCAAAAGTCTTATGCCAATCGAAGTTGTCGGGGACGAGCTGGTCGAATACTGGCCAAGGTTTGATGAATTCTGGCGGCAGTAGCTTGTAAAGCTTGTCCGAATTGATGCTCAGGTCGCCTACGCGTGGTGGCATGGGGCCGCCTTCGATGCGGGGCACTCCGTGAAGGAGTTCTGCGGGGTAGCCTCCGACCGCATTTACGATTTGCCCGACGTTGTAAAGCGAAACGCTGCGCGGACCGCCGCAGTTGTAAATGCCCGCAGGGAACTCATGCTCTAAAATGTATTGCACGGTGCGGCAAAGGTCCGGACCCGAAAGCGGGTTGCGGAATTCATCCGTGAACAAGGTCGCCGGGCGACCTGGGCGGAAACGGTACGTAATCCAGTCGATAGCCCCGGCGCATCCGCCGGGAGCGTAGTCCATCGGAAGCGGCACGCGGAGAATCACGGCATCCGGCTTGATGGCTGTGATGGCGTCTTCTGCTTCGGCTTGGTGCTTGCCGTAATTGTGGATGGGGTCTTTCGGGTCGGTTTCGACGTAGGGACGGTTCGGTTTTGTCTTTTCGTTTCCGCTGAAAACCATGTCGGCGGAGATGCGGATAAGCGTAGAGTTGTAGCGTGCGGCGAATGTGGCTGCATCAACACCTTGGCTGTAATTCAAGAGACGGCTTCGGGCGGGGTCGCATTCGCATGCCTTGAGTGCGCAGTTCCCGCTCGCGTCAATGACTGTGCCGAAACGGAATCGTTCAAAAAGTTCGCCTAAGCGTTCTGTTTCTTCGGCATCGACTGCATAAACGTTGTCTCCAAAAACGCAAGGGTGCTTGATGGGACGGATGCCTATAACGCCTGAGTTTCCGTATAGTTTGTTGAAATGTCTAAAAATTGCAAAACCGGGAACGCCGTTCAGTCCGAGAATCAAAATCGGGAGTCGGATGGAACGCATTTTTAGCGGGTATTTTACTTCTGCGTCAGTTTCCACTTGAAGTATCCTGCAATTTGAAGCGGATGGTTGAACGTGCCGTCTGCAATTTTCGCTTGAAATTCCTCGTCCGAAAGCGTAACCGTTTCAATGTCTTCGGTATCGTCAAAATGAGTGTTGCCAAGACGCTCCACGTCGTCGATGAAAACCACGTGAAACCTCCCGCGATGCCTATCGGGATTCACGGAAAATGAACCGAGGTAGGTAATTGACGTTTTCTCGGTTTCTGTCATCCTGGAGCAAGACGTAGTCGCCGCGATAGGATCCACGCATGTATCGTTATGGATTCTATCGCCTTCGGCATTGAAATTGTCATGCTGGACTTCGTTCTGGCATCGGTATTCCTCAGCATCAACTGCCCCCGGAATAAATCCGGGGTGACAAAAGCCGCATTCTTCTTGCAATTCGCGGATTGCGGCTTCTTCTGGAGTTTCGCCTTTGTCTATCATCCCTGCCGGAAATTCGAGCGAAATCTCTTGCGTGCCGTGGCGGTACTGTTTTGTCATGACCCACTTGATGTCTTTTGTGCGAGCGAGAATCATCACCCAATCGGGTTGCCATAATGTGTAGAAATCGTCGATAACTTTTCCGTTCGGCAATTCGCACTTTTCCTTGGCGACCTTGAGCCAAGGGGCGTTCACCAAAAATTCAGAATCCAAAAGTTTCCACGGTTTCATGGACGCAAAATTAGAAAAATGAATCGAGCGAATTAAAGTGAAAATGCCTTGTGCAAATTCTTGATGATGTCGCTGGGGAGCATGCTGAATGCTCCAAGCTCTTCGCGGGCGATACGTCCCGCTTTTTGATGCAGGAGTGCTCCAAGAACGGCTGCTTCGGCGGTTCCGATTCCCTGTGCGAGGAATGCTACAATGATTCCTGTGAGGACATCTCCGCTACCGCCTTTGGCCATGCCTGAATTGGCGATTGGAATAACATAAACATTTCCGTCGGGTGCGGCGATGTATGTGGGAGCACCTTTTAATAAAATGACTTTGTTTGTGCTTGTAGCGATGCTTCTTAAACGATTTGGAATTTCAAAGCTGTCGGGGAGGTTGCCAAAGAGTCTTGCAAATTCTCTCACGTGTGGTGTTAAAATGGCCGGTGCTTGTATATTTTGCAGAAATTCGATGGCTGCTTTGTTATCTGTCGCTGTACTGCTTGCGGAACCGTTCTCGTTCAAAGTGGCGATTGCGTTTAACGCATCGGCATCAATAACTTTAGGCTTGTTCAGTTGCGGCAACAGTTCAAGGACTGCTTTGATAGTCTCTTTATTCGTTGAAAGCCCTGGGCCGATGGCGATAGCATTGGCGTGTTTTGCGCGTTGGAGCAAAACAGAAATGTGTTGCGGTTGCAACGTTCCGCAATTTTCGCTGTCGCATTTCTCGTTGCCATCAAGTCCGCAAAATACGGGTTCCGAAAGCTTTGTCTGTAATACCGGCATTATGGCTTGCGTTGTTGCAAGCGTGACAAGGCCAGCTCCGCTGCGAAGAGCTGCTTCTGTGCAAAGTGCAGCCGCTCCTGGCATGTCTTTGGAGCCTGCGATAATTAAGGCTGTCCCTTGTGTTCGCTTGTCGCCCCATTCGTCGCGCTTTGGAATTAACTGCGGAATTACATCTTCTGCAATGAGATGATTTTTTTCGTCAAATTGCTTTACGAGCTTGTGCGGATAACTTAACTGAGCAACAATAGCTTTACCGAACGCGCAACCACCCTCTTTCACGAATGCGTCCAATCGCGGAAAGCCGAACAACATTGTTTCTCTTGCGTGAATGCAGATGTCGTTGCAAATGTGCGCTGCGGAATCGTAGCCTGTGGGGGCATCCGCCGCAATCACGGGAAGGCCGCTGTTATTGATTGCTTGTACGGCGTTTGCAAACGATGTGCGAAGTTCGCCTTTAGCTCCGTTTCCGAGCATGCAATCAACGACGAGCTTGAAACCGTCTAGTAATTCGGTGACTTCGTAGAGTTGTCCGCCCGTTTTGAAAAAATCTTTGAGAGCGAGTTTCGCCTCGTTCTGAAATTTATTTGTAGGGGCGAGGCTGAAAACTGTATTTTTGATTCCTGCTTGCAAAAGATGCTTTGCAAGAACGAGTCCGTCTCCGCCGTTGTTTCCGCCACCGATAAATATAGCGACAGGTTCAAGTGCTTTGGCTTGAACAAACTTGAATAATTCAAGTCCCGCCTCTTGCATCAACGTGTAACCGCTTTGGACAACGTCTTGCTCGGTGGGACTCTCTTTTTGCTGTTCCGCTAAAAACTTTTTCGATGCGGCATCCAGTTCTCGCATGCTGCTTGTCGAAAGAACAGGAGTCAAGTTTAAAGCGGAAAGCGAAATCATTTTGTTGTATGTTTGCTAAAGAACTTGCGATTAAATGAACCAGTAGGTAACGCCGAACTTGAACATCATCGTGTGAGCGCCCTTTAGGTTGATTTGGGAGTACTTGATGCCTTTTTTGATTTCGCCCTTTTCATCAATAAATTCGGGTTCAAAAACCTCTTCATAAGTTTTCACGTCGGGGAAGATCTCGTTGAATCCCATGTACCAACGGAAGCTTACGCTTAAATTGTCTAAAATGAAATAGCCGGCACCGACGTTGAGGCCAAATTCTGCAACGGATTGTTCGACATTGTTGAATGTTTTGTAATCTTTTTCAGAACCGTTGTTTGTGTATTCTGCGCTAGTATTGATGGCTATTTGTGGAGCGATTTCAAGGAAAAATCCGATTCCGAGAACACCGCGCAGATAAAGTGCAATGTCGATGAACGTTTGGTTGTAGCCTAATTCTTCGCTTTCACTGTCATCACCGTCTTTATGTTTTACGTTGAAAAAGCGGAACGAAAGCTCAGGAGAAAATTGAAGCCCTTCTGTTATGGTGAATCGACCCGCGATACCAAATTCTCCACCGAAACCTGTAGGGTTTTCATAGCCGTAATCAGAGAGATTGTCGAATCCCCAGAAGTATCCGTAAATAAATGTCGCGTTGACACCAAGGCTGATGGGGGCTTTTTTCTTAACAGGTTGTTCGTCAATCGGCATGGGATCGTTATTGTTGGCGTAAACGTTTGTTACGTTAGTGACATTCGTAACATTAGAAACGTTTGCGTTATCACCGCTGATGTTGTTTTGAACGTTGGTATTTTGCTGAACTTCAGTGTTTTGTTCGACTTGCGTTCCTGCATAAGCAGGAGCTTCTACAGCGTCAGGAGCGGTTTGTGTGTAGTCCGCTTGTCCGTAATTTTGATCGTAAGTTTGGTCATAAGATTGTGCGAACGAAAAAGCCGTTGCGCAGAGAACAGTCAAAAGACCTGTTGCAAGATTTTTCATAAAAACTCCTTTTAAGTGGATTCCTTTGTTGGAACATCCCTTCCTTGTAATGAAAATATAATAAAAGCTTGTTCTGTTGCATGTGTGAAAAAGTGAAAAATGCAATTATCTCTTGACAATTAACATGAAAATATGTATATATGAATTGTTGTTCATGTATTTAAACTGTTAAATGCGTAAAAAAGAGGTTGAATATGTGTAAAGCATCGAACATGCAAAACATTTCGCTGGACACGCTTTTCGAATTGTCGGAGTTCTTCAAGTTTTTTGGCGATACGACGCGTATCCGCGTGATTCATCTGCTGCTTTCTGGCGAGATGTCGGTGAGCGCGATTGCTGAAAAGCTGAATTTGGAACAGTCCGTGGTGAGCCACCAGCTGCGAATTTTGCGCACGGCGAATCTTGTCAAGCCGACTCGTGACGGTCGCAAGATTTATTACGCTCTTGATGACGAGCATATTGGCGAGATTTTTAATACGGGTCTTGCTCACATTTTGCACAAGAAGAAGGGTTGACAGAAGAAGGTATAATCATGGATTTTGTGATTACGTTTGTTCGTGAATTTATCACGCTGTTTTCGGAGATGGCTCCGTTCTTGCTGCTTGGTTTTTTGCTGGCGGGAATTATTCACGTTTGGATTCCGAACGCTTTGTATGTACCAAGGATTTCGAAGTCGAATTTTAGCTCGGTGTTGTGGGCGGCGCTATTTGGCGTGCCGCTTCCGATTTGCAGTTGCGGCGTGATTCCGACATCGATTGCGATTCGCAAGGAAGGGGCGAGCAAGGGGGCGAGCGTGAGCTTTTTGATTTCGACTCCTGCGACGGGTGTAGATTCTATTTTGGCGACGTATTCTTTGTTGGGTTTGCCGTTTGCGATTTTGCGCCCGATTGCTGCGTTTGTGACGGCGCTTGTGGGCGGCGTGTTCACGAATTTTGCGACGCGCAATGAACCTGCTGAAGAGAATGCTTCTGCGACGCATCTCAAGTCCGCGAATCGCTCTGAATCGGCGATGTCCGCGCATTCTGAACATTGCGGTGCTTCGGCGGGCGACTCCGCGACCTGTTGCTCTTGTGAATCCGGCGATGTTCATGGAATGACTTTTGGTCAAAAGGTTGCGGAAACATTCCGCTATGGCTTTGTCGATATGGTCGGGAATGTAAGCAAGTGGCTTATGATTGGCCTTTTGCTTGGTGCGTTGATTGCTGCGTTTGTTCCAAATGATTTCTTCATGGCGTTGCGTGAATATCCGCTCCTTTGCATGGTTGCAATTCTCTTGCTTGCAATGCCGATGTACACTTGCGCGACGGGTTCCATTCCGCTGGCTTTAGCGCTTGTTGCAAAGGGCATTACGCCGGGTGCGGCTTTGGTGCTGTTGATGGCGGGGCCAGCAACGAGTATCGCTTCGATGCTTGTGGTGGGCAAAGCTTTTGGCAAACGCACGTTGTTTGCTTATCTTGCCTCAATTGCCGTTGGTGCGATTGGCTTTGGTTTCGTTGTCGATACGTTCTTTATGGATACGTTCCTTTCGGCGATGCTTCCAGGCGGTGCTGCAGAATGCCTCGGTCATGAATCTCTCGGCGTATTCGATTACGTTTGTGCTGGGGTGCTTGCTGTGTTGATTCTCTACACTGTGGTGACGCGCAAAGCGGGGCACTGCGGCGATTCTCACTGCTGTTGCTGTAGCGATCACGAACATTGCGAATGCGACGATGATGATGACGACGACCACGATCACTGTTGCTGTGATCATCACGAGCATGAAGCGGAACACATGGAACACTCAAAAAATAAATTGCAGGTCCCGCCAGCGAATAAAAAGACGTATAAAGTGTTCGGCATGAGTTGTAGCCATTGCAAAGCGTGTGTCGAAAAGGCTGTATTCGCTTTAGAAGGTGTTGTCTATGCGACAGCAAATGTCGCTAAAAAAGAACTCGTCGTTGAAGGTTCCATTGACGAATCTGCTTTGAAAATTGCAATTGAAGAAGCTGGTTTCGAGTTTGGTGGCGAAGCTTAGGTCGTGATGCTGTTCAGAACGTTTTTCTAGACTTCTCCGATTCTGGCCCGCGTTAGACTTCTCCGATTCTCGCTAGTTTCAAAAGCGGCATTCCCGCATCGCGGCTTTCGTCCAGATTTACGGTAAAATCGATGCTCCAGTCGTTGAATTCTTCTTCGTCCTGGAGCATTTGCTGTATGCACATCGTGTTGCCTTCGTAGGTGACAATTGTGTGTGCCATGGCACGGCCTTCTACGTCCATGCGGAATTTGTGGTGTTCGGCGGTGTAGGCGGCCATGATTTCGAGCAACCGTTTTTCGGTCCACGGTGTGCCTTCGGCATCCGCTAAAAGTTCGCCTTCGGCGAGATCGTCGGCAAGGCTGTCTAGAACGTCGCTGAAATCCTGCTTTTGCAAACTCATCATGATTTGGAAAATGCGCTGACGCACCATGGAGAGGAAACGTTTCTTGTCGTAGGTGATGTCGGCGGCGGCCTTGTCTGCACCAAATGCCTTTTCGGCTTCGTCCTCGGCTGTACCCGCATCCAAGCGTTTTTGGTAGTCTTCGGGGTGCGCCATCTTTTCCCATTCTTCGAGCAAGCTAGAATCTACGCGACGAATCATATCGCCGAGGTAATCTTGCATTTCGAGGAGTTCCTCGTTCTTGTAGCCGTCGGGAACTGTTTGCGAAAGCACTTTATAGACGCCGTTCAGGTGACGGAGCAGAATTGCTTCCATGCGCTGTAAGTTGTACTGCTTCACGTATCCGCTGAATGTGCTAAAGTTTTCGAACATTTCGCGCACGATGGACTTGGGCTCAATGTTTTCATCGACCCACGGGTGGACTTCGGCAAACGCATTGAACGTGTCGTATATAAAGTCTCGGAGCGGCTTTGGGTATTCGACTTTTTCGAGTTCTTCGAGGCGCTGGTTGTATTCCATGCCTTGAGCCTTGAGCTCGTTCATGCGGGCATCGCGAGCTTTGCTTTGTTGGATTCGCAAAATTGCATCGGGATTCTCAAGAATACTTTCGCATAAGGTAATTACATCAAGTGCGTATTCAGGGCTTTCGCGGTCAAGCTTCGGGAGCGTGTCGAGCAAGTAAAGCGAAAGCGGCTGGTTCATGGAAAAGTCATCTTGCAAGTCCATGTTCACGCGCAAGTGGCTATACCCCGGCGCAACGGCTGGCACAAATTCGATAATCTTTTTTTCGACGAGACTGCGGAACAAAAGGAATGCTCGGTGCTGCAATTGCTTTTTGCTGGCGGCGCTTTCGTGACAATCTTTGAGCAATGTGCGCATGGCGCGGCAACCGTCTGTTGGGCGGCTCAAGATGTTCAAGAGCATCCCGTGGTTCACTTGGAAGCTCGACGTGAGTGGTTCTGGTGCGGAATCAATGAGCCGCTTGAATGTATTTTCGTCAAACGGAATGTAACCATGTTCGGGCGGTTTTCGCTTTTGGAATTTTTTCCCGGTCGTGCGTGTTTTTGCTTCGAGCTTGAGATTTTCAATGACGTGCTCTGGTGCTTGCGCAACGACGTAACCGACATTGTCAAAACCTTTTCGACCTGCGCGTCCTGCAATTTGGTGGAAATCTCGTGCGGTGAGGATGGCGGTCTTGTCACCGCTGTACTTGCAGAGTTGCGTAAAGAGAACGGTGCGGATAGGAACGTTCACGCCTACGCCGAGCGTATCTGTTCCGCAGATGACTTTCAAGAGTCCTTGCTGGGCAAGCTTTTCGCAAAGAATGCGGTATTTGGGCAAAAGTCCCGCGTGGTGCAGTCCGATGCCTTGCTTGAGCCAGCGCTTGACATCCGGGCCGTAGGGGCTTGCAAAGCGGACTTCTTTGATGGCTTCGTTAATTTTGACTTTTTCTTCTTTTGTACACAAATCAAGACTCATGAAATTCTGTGCGTTGCTTGCCGCTGCCGCCTGTGTGAAGTGAACAACGTAAACTGGAGCCTTGCCTTCATTCACGAGCTTTTGCACTTCCGTTGAAATTTCTGTAGTGCTGTAGCTAAAGTCCAAGGGCACTGGGCGTTGCGTCGAGCGGACGGTGACAGATTCGCGTCCTGTGTGCTTTGTCATGTCGCGTTCGAAAAATTCAGTCGCGCCGACGGTCGCGCTCATCAAGAGGAATCGCGATTGCGGGAGCGTCAAAAGCGGAACTTGCCAGGCGACACCGCGTTCTCGGTCGGAGTAGTAATGGAATTCGTCCATCACGATGTCGATGATGGAGAGTGTTTCGCCTTCGCAAAGCGCCATGTTAGAGAGGATTTCTGCAGTGCAGCAGATGATGGGGGCGTCTCGGTTGACCGTTGCATCTCCCGTCGAAAGTCCGACATTCTCGGCGCCGAATTCCTTGCAGAGAGCCATCCACTTTTCGTTCACGAGAGCCTTGATGGGGCAGGTATAGACGCTTCTGCGTCCATGCACTAGGCTGTCAAAATGGAGGGCAAGCGCGACCATGGATTTTCCGCTACCGGTGGGCGTATTCAAAATGACGTTTTTCCCGTCTAAAAGTTCGAGAATTGCTTCTTCCTGGGCGGGGTACAGCGTTGTTCCGCGTACTTCAGCCCACGCCATAAATTGTTCTAAAACGTCTTCTGATGAAATTTCTGCACGATTTCCGTGTGCTTTTTCTACCAGTTCATCCAAAAAATCTTTAAGAATACGCTTGTTTTGCTCTGTCATAGTGGTGCAAAGATAACTTTTTGAAATGAAATCGTAAGAAGTTTTCTAATTTTGGTACTAAGGAGATTTATAATGAAAGGAATCGTACTTGCTGGTGGCTCCGGCACGCGTTTGTATCCGCTTACGATGGTGACATCGAAGCAGCTTTTGCCGGTTTATGACAAGCCGATGATTTACTATCCGCTTTCGACACTCATGTTGGCGGGTATCCGAGACATTCTCATCATTTCGACACCTACGGATTTGCCGAACTTCGAACGCTTGCTTGGCGACGGTTCTGCAATGGGGCTCAATTTGAGCTACAAGGTGCAGCCGAGTCCCGATGGCCTTGCTCAGGCGTTTATCCTTGGCGAAGAATTCATCGGGAAAGATTGTTGTGCGATGGTGCTCGGTGACAACATCTTCTACGGAAACGGTTTCAGCCCGCTATTGAAGGCTGCGGTGAAAAACGCCGAAGAAAACGGACGTGCGAGCGTGTTCGGTTACTATGTCGAAGACCCGGAGCGTTTTGGCGTCGTGGAATTCGACGAAAACGGCAAGGTGATTTCGGTAGAAGAAAAGCCGAAGGCTCCAAAGAGCAACTACGCCATTACAGGACTTTATTTCTACGACAACCGTGTTTCGGGTTTTGCGAAGGTGCAGAAACCGAGTGCCCGTGGTGAACTTGAAATTACGGACCTCAACAAGACTTATCTCGACAAGGGCGAATTGGACGTGAAACTCCTCGGTCGCGGTTTTGCATGGCTTGATACCGGCACGATGGACAGTCTCATCGAAGCGGGCGAGTTCGTGAAAATGGTCGAAAACCGCCAGGGCATCCAGATTTCCGCCGTCGAAGAAATCGCCTATATCAATGGCTGGATTAGCAAGGAAAAACTCTTGGAGTCCGCTGCAAAGTACGGCAAGTCTCCATACGGTCAGCACCTCAAGAAAGTCGCAGAAGGAAAGATCAAGTATTAAATAATGTGTAATGTGAAATGTGTAATGAGTAATTAGTCTCTTTACATTCCACACTTCACATCTCACATTTCACACTCAACCACTTTTTTATTATGAAACGTTCAATTGTTATCACCGGCGGTGCGGGCTTTATCGGGAGCCATGTGGTTCGCCTTTTCGTGAACAAGTATCCCGAATACAAGATTATCAACCTCGATAAGCTCACTTACGCGGGCAATCTTGCAAACCTCAAGGACATCGAAAACAAGCCGAACTACAAGTTTGTAAAGATGGATATCTGCGATTTCGATGCTTTCTACAAGCTCATGCAGGATGAACAGGTCGATGGCATCATCCACCTTGCTGCCGAAAGCCACGTGGATCGTTCCATCAAGGATCCGTTCACGTTTGCGAAGACGAACGTCATGGGTACGCTTGCGCTTTTGCAGGCCGCGAAGCTCTACTGGGAAAGCCTCCCGGAAAAGTACGAAGGCAAGCGCTTCTACCACATTTCGACCGACGAAGTCTATGGCGCTCTCAAGATGAACCACCCGGAAGGCATCACACCTCCGTTCACGACAACCGCTTCTAGCTCGGAACACCATTTGGCTTATGGCGACGACTTCTTCTACGAAACGACGAAATATACGCCGCATTCTCCGTATTCCGCTTCGAAGGCAGGTTCCGACCACTTTGTTCGTGCGTTCCATGACACCTACGGCATGCCGACTATCGTGACGAACTGCTCCAACAACTACGGTCCGTACCAGTTCCCGGAGAAACTCATCCCGCTTTTCATCAACAACATCCGCCACAAGAAACCACTGCCAGTTTACGGCAAGGGCGAAAACGTTCGCGACTGGCTCTTTGTCGAAGACCACGCCCGCGCCATCGACGTGATTTTCCATAACGGAAAGATTGCCGAAACGTACAACATCGGTGGCTTCAACGAATGGAAGAACATCGACATCATCAAGGTCGTCATCAAGACGGTGGATAAGCTGCTTGGTCGCGCCGAAGGCGAAGACCTGAACCTCATCACTTACGTGACGGACCGCCTGGGCCACGATGCCCGCTACGCCATCGATTCCACCAAGCTCCAGAAGGAACTCGGCTGGGAACCGTCGTTGCAGTTCGAAGAAGGCATTGAAAAGACGGTACGCTGGTATTTGGACAACCAGGAATGGCTGGACAATATCACCAGCGGTGACTACGAAAAGTATTACGAAACGATGTACAAGAATAGGTAAGAGGTGTGAGGTCGGGCTTTGCCCTTTGAGGTCGCGACATTCGTCGCTTTGAGTTGTAGTTAGGCGGCAAAGCCGCGATTATTGATACTCATGCCTCAGAGGGAGCTATGCGACCGACCTCATTGCTCATAGCTGAAAAATCGGAGATTTTTTTATGTCCAAATTCAATTTCATCAAAACCTCCATTGACGGAGTTGTCATCATTGAGCCGACGGTCTATGGCGACCATCGGGGCTATTTCATGGAAACCTACAACAAGGCTGAATTCGATGCCGCTGGCCTCGATATGGTCTTTGTGCAAGACAACGAATCCCGCAGCAAGAAGGGTGTGCTCCGTGGTCTGCATTTCCAGAAAAAGAATCCGCAGGGCAAGCTTGTGCGTGTCATCGAAGGCGAAGTCTTTGATGTGGCTGTTGACCTCCGCAAGGGGAGTCCTACGTTCGGCAAGTGGGAAGGCGTTGTGCTTTCTTCCGAGAACAAAAAACAGTTCTACATTCCCGAAGGCTTTGCCCACGGTTTTGTGGTGCTCAGCGAAACGGCTACGTTTGTGTATAAATGCACCCGCCTCTACGACCCGAAGGATGAAGGTGGCCTGATGTGGAACGATCCCGAAATCGGCATCAAGTGGCCGGTGGGCAACGGCTTTGAACCGCTTTTGAGCGAGAAGGATACCAAGAATCCCGCTCTCAAGGATCTGGGATTTGCATTCACGGAGCTCTGAGCTTTCAGCCCGCAACTTCGTTGCTACGAGTCATGAGTTTGATTGAAGCTTTGCCCAAACGTAGCTTTTTGCTCATTGCTCACGGCTCATAGCTCATTACTTTTTTCTATTTTTACGCATCATGAAAAACATACTTGTTGTTTGTACCGGAAATATTTGCCGTAGCCCCACAGGCGAGTATCTTTTGAAAAAGGAACTTGGTCCTGATTTTAACGTCATTAGTGCGGGGCTTGGTGCATTGGTTGACAATCCTGCCCATGAAATCTCTCAGAAAATCGCCATGGAACATGGTATTGACATGAGTGCTCATCGGGCTCGCCAGATTAACTTGGATATCCTCAAGTGGGCTGACTTGATTCTCGTGATGGAAAACGGCCATAAGAGAGAGCTTCTGCACAGGTATCCGTGGCTCGAAGGTAAGGTATTCCGCTATGGGGAGTCCCATCAGGTCGATATTCCTGACCCCTACAGACGGCCCGAAGCTGCTTACGTTATGGCGTGGAATTTCATTTCGAAATTGACACCGTACTGGGTTGAAAAGATTAAGCAAAGTGAAGCCAATCACTAATTAATAGAAAGGTAACTTATGAATAAAATTGGTATAGCTCTTTGTGGAGTCGCTGCCGCCATCCTTAGTGGTTGCTTTGCCGCTCCTCAGATGCGAATGGACATCACCTCGGATTCCACGACTTATAATGGAATTTCGTTCAAACTGCATTCCATTGATAAAGGCGACATGGGTGAACCTGTACAAGTTGTCGCGAATCCTAACGAAGGCAAGTTGGAAGAGCTAATGGTGGATTCTCTCCCGGACTTGGAATACAGGATTGGACCTCTGGACATGGTGCAGGTGGTTGTCTGGGAACACCCGGAACTCACTTCTCCGATGGGGCAATACCAGCCGGCAGGGCAGAAGGTGACGACCGATGGCAAGCTTTTCTATCCGTATGCGGGCGTGATTCAGGCTGCCGGTCTTACTGCTCAGGAACTCCGTAACGAAATTACGAAGCGGCTTTCTGACAAAATCTTGAATGATCCGCAGGTGGATGTCCGTGTGACCGGTTATCATAGCCGTAAAGCTTTGGTGACGGGTGCAGTGAACAAGCCGGGTTATGTAAGGTTTGACGAAAATCCGATGACCATTCCCGACGTGATTGCCGAAGTGGGCGGGTTCAATGAAAAGGCGGATCCTGCGTTTGTCCAGCTTCGCCGTGGTGAAAAGGTCTATAACATTGATTATACTCGTGCGTTTAAGAACAATGTCTCAATCGAACGTATTCTCGTGAAGCCGGGTGACCAAGTGTTTGTTCCGTTGAGATCTGAAACTGAAAGGGATAGAAAGGTTTATGTCCTTGGCGAAGTAATGAGAAATAGCGTTGTTCGCATGGACCGTTATCTGACTTTGGCCGAAGCTCTTGCTGCTTCTGGTGGTGTAAATCCGAATTACGCCTCCTCCTCTGATATCTATGTTATCAGAAACACTTCTGACACCAAGATTGACATTTACCAGTTGAATGCGAAGAACGCGATGGCTTTGGCAATGGCTGACCGCTTTGAAATGAATCCGCGCGATATCGTCTATGTCGATGCATCTGGCCTTGCAACGTGGAATCGCCTTCTTGGTTTGATTACTCCGTCTTTGGGTGCGGTGAGACAAGGTGTCGATATCGGTTACTATATCCAGTTAATGCATAATAACGGTTGGAAGTAATCTAGCATAGGTTGGATTTGAAATGATTAACCTTATTTTGTGTGGTGGTAGCGGTACGCGCCTTTGGCCGATTAGCCGCTCCCTGATGCCGAAACAGTTCGCCCGTCTTTTTGACGGTGCGTCCTTGTTCCAGCGTACTGTAAAGACTAATTCTCGTATTTGCAATGCCCAGTACATTGTAAGTAACGCGGAACAGTATTTTTTGGCAAAAGACCAGCTCGAAGAAGTTCATGCGGAAAACGCTCGCTTCCTTTTAGAGCCTGTTGGCCGCAATACTGCTCCGGCAATCGCTTTGGCTTGCCTTGGTTTGAATTCGGATGATATCGTTCTCGTATCTCCGTCGGACCATGTGATTCGCAAGACTGACGCTTACGAAGAATGCTTGCACAAGGCCGAAGTTTTTGCTAGACAGGGTTTCATGGTGACGTTTGGCATTACGCCGACGGGACCGGAAACAGGCTACGGCTACATCGAAGCTAACGGTGAAAACGTTCAACGCTTTGTCGAAAAGCCGAATCTTGAAACGGCAAAGAAGTATGTTGAATCTGGAAAGTTCTTCTGGAACAGTGGCATCTTCTGCTTCAAGGTTTCGACGTTCCTCGATGAACTTGCTACGTATTCGCCGGATATCTTGAATGCTGCAAAAATTGCTTTTGCAAATGCCAAGAAAGAAAATGGTGATTCGCTTGTTCGTGTCGATCACGAAGACATGATGAACATCCCTTCGAATTCGATTGACTACGCCGTGATGGAAAAGTCGAGCAAGGTGAAGGTTGTGCCGAGCGATATCGGTTGGTCTGATCTTGGCGCTTTCGATTCTCTTTATGGCGAATACGAACATGATGAAAATGGCAACAATGTGAATGCAAAGCACTTGGGCATTGGTTCCAAGAACTCGCTCGTACTCGGCGGTCAACGTCAGATTTGCACGATTGATTTGGACAACATGCTGATTGTCGATACGCCGGATGCTTTGTTGGTCGCTCCGCTTGCTAGCAGCCAGAAGGTCAAGAAGGTCGTTGATGAACTCAAGGCTCGCGGCTCTGACTTGCCGACGGTTCCGCAGACGGTCAACCGTCCGTGGGGTACGTACTCCGTGCTCGAATCGACAGACCGCTACAAGATGAAGCGCATTGTTGTGCGTCCGGGCGAACGCCTCTCGTTGCAGAAGCATTTGCACCGTTCGGAACACTGGGTCGTTGTGAGCGGCACTGCCACGGTGACGGTTGGCGACAAGGTGTTCTATGTGCGTCCGAACGAATCGACCTACATCCCGTCGGGAACGCCGCATCGCTTGCAGAATGAAGGAAAGCTCCCGCTCGTGATCGTTGAAGTCCAAGTCGGCGAATACACCGGTGAAGACGATATCATCCGCATGCAGGACGACTACAAGCGCTCTTAAGAGTAGGCAGTAGGAAGTAGACAGTAAGAAGTCTAAAAGTGGCGGGCCTTGCGGCCCGCCTTTGTGCTGTCATCCCGGCCTTGTGCCGGGATCGGCTTTCATGCACTGTCACCCCACGTTGTGCCCGTCTTTGTCATCCTGAGCGGAGCTGTCCTTCTGGAGCGTCTCGATACATCTTCCAAAGTGAAAAAAAATCCGGCATTTAAAGCCGGATTTTTTCATGGTCTCCCCGCACTTTTTGCGGGGGAACGGGGTCGGTTTACACGTTGTCTATTATTTTATTGAATGCTTCTACCGGGCGCATCCACTTCTTGAGAAGGTCTGCGTTCGGGACGTAGTAGCCACCGATATCAGCAGGCTTACCCTGTTCAGCAGCGAGGGCAGCGACAATCTCAGATTCCTTCGCTTCGAGGGCGTTTGCCACCGGAGCGAACTTGGCGGCAAGTTCAGCATCGTCCTTCTGGGCGGCAAGGGCCTGCGACCAGTACAACGCCAGGTAGAAATGGGAACCGCGGTTGTCGAGTTCGCCAATCTTACGGGCCGGCGTACGGTTGAATTCGAGAATCTTGCCGTTCGCAGCGTCAAGCGTATCGGCCAAGACCTTAGCCTTCTTGTTGCCTTCCTTCAATGCGACCTGTTCGAATGCAGGCACGAGCGCGAAGTATTCGCCGAGAGAATCCCAGCGGAGGTAGTTTTCGGCGAGGAACTGTTGCACCTGCTTCGGAGCGGATCCACCTGCTCCTGTTTCGTAGAGGCCACCACCAGCCATGAGCGGCACGATGGAGAGCATCTTTGCAGAAGTACCGACTTCGAGAATCGGGAACAAGTCCGTGAGGTAGTCACGCATCACGTTACCGGTAACGCCGATCGTGTCGAGGCCAGCCTTGGCACGCTTCATCGTTTCGACGATAGCCTTGCGCGGGCTCATAATCTTGATGTCGAGACCCTTGAGGTCATGTTCAGGCAAGTAGGCTTCGACCTTCTTCTGGATTTCGCGGTCGTGAGCACGTTCCGGATCAAGCCAGAAGATTGCCGGAGTATTCGAGAGGCGGGCACGCGTTACAGCGAGCTTGACCCAGTCACGCACCGGAGCGTCCTTGGCTTGGCACATGCGGAAGATATCGCCAGCAGCGACTTCCTGCTGCAAGAGGACTTCGCCCTTGCTGTTTACAGCGCGGATAACGCCTTTGCCCTTTGCAACAAACGTCTTGTCGTGGCTGCCGTATTCTTCGGCGCCCTGAGCCATGAGGCCCACGTTCGGCACGGTACCCATCGTCTTCGGGTCGAATGCACCATTCTGCTTGCAGAATTCAATCGTTTCGTCGTAGATACCAGCGTAGCAGCGGTCCGGAATGCAGGCGACAACTTCTTGCAGCTTGCC
>Ga0310786_10001951_pt1 | contig 32503 bp, 28 predicted proteins | sample AusTroGonzalo_MG_FD_203881 | JGI IMG/M metagenome (GOLD analysis project Ga0310786, IMG submission 203881) | Bovine rumen microbial communities from tropical cattle in Woodstock, Queensland, Australia - Gonzalo_03 (v2) (version 2) | ecosystem: Host-associated > Mammals > Digestive system >...
AGAGGATTTGTGACGAGCTCGACCCTCACTTCGCGGGCATCGGCGTCAAGCGCGTTCCACACAAGTTCCTCGATGGCCGAAAGCGGCGTTGCATTTGCAAGCGACGCTATGTGGTCGGCCTTGGCCTGGACGGTGATTTTCTTCATGGTGGTGGTTAGATTATCGACATTGGCTCCACGGCTGGAGGTTCGACGGAGGTGACTTTCTCGATGCGCTGGCGGATGCCTTCAAGCTCCTTGGAGCAGAACGCGACGAGGCGGCGTCCCTCCTCGAAATCCTTCATCATCGCGTCTAGCGGGAGGTCGCCCCTCTCCATCTCCGCGACGATCTTCTCAAGGCGCGCCAGCGCCTCTTCGAACGATTCCTCTTTCTTCTCCGTGTCGGCCATGTCCGCCTCCTTTTCTCAGCCCTGCGTCGCGAATGCGTAGGCGTTGCGGAACATGCGCATCCAGGGACCTGCCTCGCCGCCGAAGAGTCCGCCCTTGTAGGAGAGCTGCGCGCTGCGGAATCCACGTTCGGGATGCGGCATCATGATGGTGGCGCGGCCGTCCTTTGATGTGAACGCCGTGAGGCCGCCCGCCGATCCATTCGGATTCCAGGGGTAGCGTTCGGTCGCGTTTCCGCGCCCATCCACATAGCGCAGGGCGGGAATCGCGGACGCGCAGGAGCGCGTCCCATCCGCCCATTCCGCGCGTCCTTCTCCGTGCGCCACCGCCACGGGTATGCGGCTTCCGGCCATGCCCTTGAAGAAGATGGAAGGCGAATCCAGCACTTCAAGCGTGCAGAAACGCGCCTCGAACTGCTCCGACGTGTTGCGCTTGAAGGCTGGCCAGTGCGATGCTCCGGGGATGATGTCCTTGAGCTGGCTCATCATCTGGCAGCCGTTGCACACGCCGAGCGCGAAGGTGTCCTTGCGATGGAAGAATTTCTTGAACATCGCCTTCAGCTTCGCGTTGAAGAGAATCGAGCGCGCCCAGCCGGAACCTGCGCCGAGCACATCGCCGTAGGAGAAGCCGCCGCATGCGACGAGCCCCTTGAAATCTGCGAGATCCACGCGCCCCGCAAGGAGATCCGTCATATGGACGTCAACGCTCTCGAAACCGGCCAGCGCGAATGCCGCCGCCATTTCGATGTGCCCGTTCACGCCCTGCTCGCGGAGAATGGCCATGCGTGGCTTTTGTGTGGCGGCCGTCCCGCGACCGTTGCGGCGCGCGCGGGGCGCGCGCCCTACCGTTCCATCAGGATCGTAGGTGAGCTTGAAGGTGAGGCCGGGGTCGGATTCGTCGAGGCCGTTGTCGTACTCCTCTTTCGCCGTCACTGGGTTGTCGCGGCGCGCCTGCATGCGGTATGTCGTTTCGCTCCATGCGCGGCGGATGGACGTGATGTCCGTCGCGAGTACGCGACGATGTCCAACGCATATGTCGAACGAGCGGCCTTCGGACGGTGCGCCGATCACATGCACATCCGCGCCGAGGCCGGCGCGGCGGAATATCGCGAGCACGTTCTTGACATTGTCGTCCGCCACCTGCAGCACGGCACCGGGCTCTTCGGCGAAGAGCACCGCGAGGGGATCGAGCGGATTGCCCTTGGCGTCGACGTCGGGGATCGTCACCGATATTCCGCGGCCGCCGGTGATGGCCATCTCGGAGAGCGTCACGGCGAGGCCGCCGTCGCTGATGTCATGGTATGCGAGAGCAAGCCGCCCCTTGACTATCTTCTGCATCGCGTTGAAGAACGCCTTGAGGCTCTTCGCGTCGATGTCGGCCGATTCGCGTCCGAGCTGGTTGTACACCTGCGCAAGGCAGCTGCCGCCGAGGCGGTATGCGCCATGGCCGAGGTCGATGTAGATGAGTTGCGAGTTGTTGACGCTCTTCAAATCCGGGGTGAGCGTGAGCGATGCGTTCTCGACCGGGGAGAAGGACGACACGACGAGCGATAGCGGCGCGACTTGGCGATGGGAATCGCCCTTGCTGTCCGTCCATGTCGTGTGCATCGAGCAGCTGTCCTTGCCCACGGGAATCGATATCCCCAATGCGGGGCAGAAGGAGAGGCCCACTTCGCGCACGGTGTCGTAGAGGTTTGCGTCCTCGCCGGGCTCGCCGCAGGGGGCCATCCAGTTCGCGGAGAGGCGGATGTTCTTGATGTCGCCGCAGTCGGCGGCCGCGATGTTCGTGAGCGCTTCGGCGATTGCGAGGCGGCCTGACGTGGGCGCGTTTATGAGCGCGACGGGCGTGCGCTCGCCGGTGGCCATCGCCTGGCCGTTGAGCGTCTTGTAGCCCATGAGCGTCACTGCGCAGTCCGCAGCTGGAAGCTGATATGGACCAACCATCTGGTCGCGCGCCACAAGGCCGGTCACGGAACGGTCGGTGATCGTGATGAGGAACGTCTTGTCCGCGATCGTGGGAAGATGGAGAAGGCGGAAGAATGCGTCGGACGTCTTCACGTTCGCCAGGTTCAGGCGCGGACGTTCCGTCTTGACGCGCTTCACGTCGCGCACCATGCGCGGCGGCTTGCCGAGCAGGACCTTTATGTCCATGTCGATCGGTGAATCCTTGAAGTGGGCGTCGTTGAGGACGAGACGTCCGTCGCCCGTGGCTTCGCCTATGAACGCCACCGGGCAGCGTTCGCGCGCGCACAGCTCTTCGAAGAACGCGCGCGCGTCGCGCCTCAACGCCAGCACGTAGCGCTCCTGCGCTTCGCAGCACCAGATTTCCATCGGGTTCATCGAACGCTCTTCGTTCGGGACATTGCGGAGCTCGAAGCGTCCGCCAGTTGCCTCGACGAGCTCGGGGCAGCCGTTGGAGAGGCCGCCGGCGCCGATGTCGTGGATCGCGAAGATCGGGTTCTTTGCGCCCATCGCGGCGCAGGCGTTGATCACGCCCTGGCAACGGCGCTGCATTTCGGCGTTGCCGCGCTGCACGCTGTTGAAGTCAAGGGCTTCGTCGTTAGTGCCGGTCATCATCGAAGAGGCCGCGCCGCCGCCGAGGCCGATGCGCATTGCAGGGCCGCCGATCTGCACGATGTACGAACCAGTCGGCACAGGCTTCTTCAAGACCTGGTCGCGCACTATCACGCCGTGCCCGCCCGCGAGCATTATCGGCTTGTGGTAGCCGCGATGGACTCCCTCCACTTCGCCTTCGTACGTGCGGAAGAAGCCGGTGAGCTGCGGGCGGCCGAACTCGTTTCCAAAAGCCGCGCCGCCAAGCGGACCCTCCGTCATGATGGCAAGAGGCGTCGCCAGGCGTTTCGGGAACTCGGCGTAGGCGCGCTCCCATGGCTGCGGGAATCCTGGAATGTGAAGGTCGCTCACCATGAACCCACAGATGCCGGCTGACGTGCGCGAGCCGGATCCGGTGGCAGCCTCGTCGCGGATTTCGCCGCCAACGCCCGTAGCCGCGCCCGGGAAGGGCGAGATGGCCGTCGGGTGGTTATGCGTCTCCACCTTCATCAGCTGGTCGAGCTGGACTTTCTTGAAGCGGTATGCGTGGTCGCCACAGGCCTTGGAGCTGGATGCCACCCCGAACATGTCGGTGGCGAATCCCTCGACCACGGACGAATTGTCCTTGTAGGCGACGAGCGTCCCCTTGCCGTTTTTCGAGTGCGTGTTCTTGATCATCTCGAAGAGCGACTGCGGCATCTTCTTGCCGTCGATTATGAACTGCGCGCCGAATATCTTGTGGCGGCAGTGCTCGGAGTTGACCTGGCCGAACATCACGAGCTCCGTGTCGGTGGGGTTGCGGCCCGCCGCCTTGAAGCTGTCCGCCAAATACTGCATCTCGGGCTCGGATATGGCGAGACCAAGCGAGACGTTCGCCTCGCGAATCGCCTCGACGCCGCGGCCGAGAACGTCGAATGACACACCGGGGCGCGGTGGGGCTTCCGCGAAAATGTCGTCGATGGATTCGTATAGGCCTTCGGTCATCTTGTCGAAGAGCGCCTCGAATGCGGGGGCGGGGCGCCCGCCTGCGGCAAACGCATTCGCCGGCTGGCCGTTCTTGAGCGTCACGGCGAATTTGATGCCGCGCTCCACGCGCGCGATGCCTTTTAGGCCGCAGTTGCGGAAGATGTCCGTTGCCTTGGAAGACCAAGGGGAGATGGTCCCTTTGCGGGGTGTTACGTAGAAGGAGCCTTGCGACGGACTGTCGCTTGCGCCTGCGTTCAGCAGGGAGGTTGCCCTCTCCAATGTGGCAGCGTCGATGACGCACTCGGCTTCTGGTTCGATTGCATACACCCATGCGGCGGCGATCTCTGCGCCCACAAGGGCGGGATCGGCAGCCGCCAGGGCTGCTTTGATTGCATCGATGCGGAATGGCGAAAAGGCATTCGCCCCAGCGAGCAAGATAGGTTTCATAAATCGGCGGTCCTTGCAGAAAACAAATGGTGCCGGAGGAGGGACTCGAACCCTCACGTGGTCGCCCACAGCAGATTTTGAGTCTGCCAAGTCTACCAATTCCATCACTCCGGCAATTCTGGAGCGGGCGAAGGGAATCGAACCCTCGTCATCGGCTTGGAAGGCCGACGCTCTGCCATTGAGCTACGCCCGCGGTAGAATTGGCGTATAGTTTACCAAAACCCGCGCCGCTCGTCAAATGCCGAGCGGCGGATTTTGCATTTTGGCGATTTTCTTGTCCCGTCCAGAAGTAACCGCAAGTTTCCCTTGCGTTTACCCCCCGTAAAGATCTTGCAAAAATGTGGGGAAAAGGCATGCGCCCGTTTTGACGCCGGAAGCGGTATTTGGTAAAATATGCGGCATAGCATAGGAGCGCGAGACAAGACAATGGCTAAGACGATTGATAAAACTGGAGAACAGACGAGCGCTAGCGTGACGGTGCGCAGAGCCGAGCTTTTGCCGCCGCCCGTGGGGACGAGCGACTGGGCGCGGTTCTCGCGCACCTCGTACTGCCCGAACAAGAACGATGCCATCGTTGAAATGACGTTGCCGCGTGGTCCCAAGTGCATATTCGCGAGCAAGTACATGACCGTTCTTCCCGACAAAGAAACATTGCGCCTCCTGGTCCGCAAGCAGCTTGGAGGTGTCAAGTGATCATGTGCCATGTATCTCCAAAAGTCGCCAAGACTCTCCTCGGCCACTGCGAACTGGATACGATGGCGATGGTGTTCATCTGGGAATATTTCAACCACATGTGCAAGGAGTATGCGGAGAGTGGCGGTGCAAGACTTAGCGATATCTGCTAATGCCAAGACCGCGTGGCGGATCAAATGATTTCATAGAGGCTGAAAACCCATAAAGAAAGCGGTTTGTGCGTGAATTCAAGAAGGAGTATGGGGACCGGATTGGAGATGCGCGGAAGTTGAAGACGGAAGGCGATGTGTTGGATTATTGAGTGGGTGGATGGTGAGTGGGCTTGTCTGGATCGGCTTGGCGTTGAGAGTTGGGCCATGCTACTGCCACTTTATGGTTGGGTCACAAGTGACCCAAGTTTAAAGTATGGTGGTTGCGTTGCAGGGCTGAAATTTGGTATAATGTCTCTGCTTTCAAATTGGCTCGCAAGTGACGAAAGAAGACAATGATAAAGAGAGACGGATATCTCCGGAAACTGATAGCCAGATTGGATGACAATCGGGTCAAGGTCATTACCGGACTGCGGCGATGCGGAAAATCGTATCTGCTGTTTGACATCTTTGGCGCTTGGCTCAGGAAGAACGGATATGACAGGCGGCATGTCGTGTCCGTCCAGCTTGACGACGACGACGCGGCCGGTCTGCGTACTCCTCGGGCATTGTCCGCCTGGGTCAAGAAGCGCCTGCCGAAGGATGGCGGCAGGTGCGTGGTGATGATAGACGAGATCCAGATGTGCAAGCCGCCAGAGGGTGTGCCGCCGGACGATGTCACGTTCTATGACGTACTCAATTCGTTGCGCAAGAAGAAGGGTGTTTCCGTGTACGTGACCGGGTCGAATTCGAAGATGCTGTCGAAGGACGTGGCGACGAATTTCCGTGATCGGGGAATTGAAATCCGGATATGGCCGCTGTCGTTTTCCGAATTGCTGAAATACCGCAAGGGCGAGGAGTCCGCAGTTGTCTGGGAGGAGTACCTCAGATATGGCGGTATGCCCGGGGCGGTGGTCGAGAACGACATAGAGGAACGCGAGCGTTATCTCAAGGGACTTTTTGCAACTGTCTATAACCGCGACCTTGTCGAACGCTATAGATTGAAAGACGATTACATTCTCGATGCCGTTGTTACGGTGCTCTCGTCGTCGATCGGCGGACTCACCAATCCGACGAAACTCTCGAATTCAATGTCAACTGTCGGAAAGGTTAGGGCAAGCGTTCCGACCCTGAAGAAGTACATGGACATTCTCGAGGATGCGTTCCTGTTCTCCAAGGCTGAACGATGGGACGTGAAGGGTAGGCGCTATCTGGATTATCCGTCCAAGTATTATTCGGTAGACATCGGACTCAGGAACGCGAAACTGAACTTTCGTCAGCAGGAACGGACGCATCTGATGGAGAACGTCATTTACATCGAGCTGCTTCGTCGCGGCTTTTCTGTCGATGTTGGGGTCGTAGATGTCGTCACCCGCGACAAGAAAGGCAAGCAGGTGCGACGTCAGCACGAGATTAACTTTGTCGTGAATTCCGCATCCGGCAAAGCCTATATCCAAAGTGCTTTCGCGCTTGACGGCGAGGGCAAGAGCGAACAGGAAAAGATGAGCCTCAAACGCAGCGGTGATTTCTTTGCAAAGCTAATCGTCACCTCTGGCCATGAGCAATTGTGGACAGATGAGGATGGAATATCGCATGTGGGCGTGATACCTTTTCTACTTGAAGAGGATATACTGACGCGGATCTTGAAACGCGCCGAGTAGGAACGCGGATGGACGATCTAGCCGAGGCGATACGGAAATATGTCACGATTCCAAGTTAAAGGGGTGTATAATTCCCGTAGAACGGATGTTTCTCTGATTGGACTTATTAGGTCGGTTTGGTATAATAAGAACGCTAGGAAATGAAAGCGAAGATTCAATGATTTCAAGCAACAGGAGCAAAATGACTGAGTGTCTCAATCCAAAGCGGAAACTGGTCGATGAGGTGGTTGACTGGCTGTGCGGACGGGTCGAGCGTGATCCTTCGGGGGCGCGGTCGCTCGCGCATCTGATGGTTGTCGTGCCGACGGCGCAGAGCGGAAGAAATCTGCGGCTCGCCCTGGCGAAGAAAGCTTCGGAAAAAGGCTGGGGCGGAATCCTGCCGCCGCGTGTTGTCCAGCCGTTCCGTCTTGTTATCCCGTCTGACCAGTCGCTACGTGAGGCGAACGATGCTGAAGTCGCCGCATTGTTCATTCGGTTTCTCGATGAGAAGCGAAGCACCGCCCTGATGTCCTGGCCGCATCTGTTCCAGCGTTCAGAGGAAATGGCGGACTTGCAGGCGGTTGTGGATCCTGATGCCGGGTTCGCGCTTCTCGACCAGATGACGGACATCTGGCGCGTCCTTTCTGGCAAGGGATTGTTGATGCAGGATGTGCCAAAGAACGAGGACGCGGCCCGCGTGCTGGAGTCGGCTCTTGGAGAGGACAAGGCGCGTTGGGATGAACTCGCGTCCTTCGAAGCGGAATTCTTCGCCTTTCTTGAGGTGCATGGACTGCGACTTCAAGTCGCGTCTATCGCGCTGGCCAGGAAGTCCGCCGCCCCTCTTGAGCCGGAGATACGGGAGATCGTCCTTCCCGCCTTGGCAGATCCGGTTCTGGTGTTGCACGACGTGCTGGCGCAGTACGCGGATCGCGTACGAATCACGACGCTCATCCACTGCGCGGAATCAGATCGCGACCGTTTCGACGAATGGGGATGCCCGAAGGTTGAATGTTGGACGGGCGCGGCGCATCCGATTGTTTCCGGACTGACCGATGAGGACATCACCAGCCTACCGGATGACGAGATGCTCGCGGAGCGACTGGTCAAGGATTTCCCGGCGCAGGGTTCTGGATTGAAGCTGCCGACCCTGGGGCTGTGCGATTCCGGGCTGTTCACCGTGATTTCGGCGGCGTTCCTCAACGAAGGATACACGATTCAGAATCCTGAGCGCAATCGTCTGGCGGTCTCTTCGCTCGGCATTATCCTTCGTGACCTGCTGGCGCTTTGGCGTCCGACTGACGCCGGGGTGCCGTGGACGTCCTTTGCCGCACTGATGCGTTCTGACGACGTTCTTGCGGCGTTGATGTCCGCAGGACTCGCGTCAAGCCGCTCGCGGGTGCTGGAGGGGCTTGACGTCTATCAGAATGCATGCCTGCCGACATTTGTCGAAGGCCGGCTTGAGTTGCCGAAGGTCGAGTTGCATGAGCACGAAAAGAAAGTGATTGCCGATTTTGTCTTCTGCGGCAACGGATTCCTGTCTTGGGTTGAGGAGGCGCGCAACGGTCGTTCGCTCGTCGATTTTCTGCGCGAGATGCTCAGGTACGTCTTTTCAGCGAAGCTTATAGGCGGGGCCCGTTCTGACAAGGAATTCGTGCAGGCTGTGGACTGCGTGCGGAATGCGCTCATGATGCTTTCGAGCGCGAGCATAGTGAAACTGGGACTTTCAGACGCCAAATTGGTCGCTCTGGCGCGACGCCTCTTGGGGGCGGCCTCGTATTCGCTCGAGTCGGATGAAAAGGATGTGGTGAGAACTGAAGGATGGCTTGAGCTTGTATGGAGTCTCGGCGACAAGGTCGCATTGGCGGGACTTCACGAAGGTTCTGTGCCGGATTCCGTCGTGGGGCATGCGTTCCTCCCGAACGAGCTTCGTAAAGTGCTCGGTCTCACGTCGAACGATACACGCCTTGCGCGAGACTCCTGGCTGTTGCAGGAACTTGTGGTTTCCCATGCGCCGCACGCTGTTCGCGCATATGTCGCGCGCACGAACGCGAAGGGCGACATCTGCCGTCCGAGTCGTTTGCTTTTTCTGTGCTCCGATGATGTGTTGGCCATGAGGGTCAGAGGGCTTTTCGGCGATGCAGGCGAAACCACACCGACGCCGCCGCGAACTGTTTCAAAGGCATGGCGATTGCGGTTGCCTGACGAAGTGTCGCTCAAGACGAAAGACGGGCAGGAATATCTTTCGCCATCGGCCATCGACACCTACCTGAAGTCTCCACTTGAGTACTTCCTGAAATACGGACTCGGCATGGGGGATCGCTACAAGGAGAAGAAGGAACTGGGGTTCGATGATTACGGTACTTTCGTGCACCGCGTCCTGGAGCTCTTTGCGAAGAAGCAGAAGGACAATCCGTTGGCGGATGAAGTGTCCATCGTCAAGGCTCTGGAGACGATTATCGACGATGAGGTCATGCGGTTCGGGGCACATCCGACGGTGAACGTCCTTCTTCAGCTTCAGTCGGTGCGCGAGCGGCTTATGCGCTTCGCGGCGGTCCAGGCCAAATGGGCGCAAGAGGGCTGGCGTGTCGAAGGAACTGAGATTCCTTACTTCGCGAAGCCGTTTGAGGAATTGAAAGTTTCGATCAAAGGATTTGTTGACCGCGTCGACTACCGTGTGCGCCCTGATGGCGGCAAGGAGTTCCGCATCATCGATTACAAGACGTGGGACAAGGCCAAAGATATTTCAACGCACATTCACACGAAATCGGAAAAGCAGATTGAGTTCGCGAACCGACTGAAGCTTCCGACGGAATCGTTCACCAAGGACAAGAACGGCGAACCCGAGCGGATGTTGACAGTCCAGCTGCCGCTCTATGGCGCATGCCTGAAGGCGCAGTACCCGGAGCGTTTCAACGGTCCGATTACGGAGTATGACTATTTGGTTCTGGCCGAGGATCAGGCCAAGGTTGTTTCTGTGAAGAAATATGCTGACCTTTCTCTCAGAACCGCCCACGCCGCCATAGAAAGAATCAAGGCCAACATCTTTTGGCCGGCACGTGCCAATGAAAATGGCAAGCTGTATGATTTTGGGCGGATATTCTCGTTTTCGCCCGAGAAGGATTTTGGAAGCGGCGAGGATGCCAGCGACTGGCTCAAGGGACAGGAGGCGAAATTGAAGGAGCTTGGAAATGCGTGAGGGGAATCTGCTTATTAGGGCGTCGGCGGGAACGGGAAAGACGTTTTCGCTTGCGACGCGGTACCTGCGGTTGATGCTGTTCGACAAAGTCGAACCGGCCAAGATAGTCGCATTGACCTTCTCGCGCGCTGCTGCGCATGAGATATACACAAAGATACTTGAACGGTTATGGGAAGCGGCGTCTTCCGATGAGAAGGCGGAGAAGGAGTCTAAGGAAATCTGCAAAGGGCTAGATCTCTCCCAACAGTGGGACAAGGAGATGTTCGCATCATTGCTACGCCGTCTGCTTGACACCCAGCACCTCGGGGCGATAGCGACGCTTGACAGCTTCATCTTGCGCATGGTTCGCAACTTTCCGTTGGAGATGGGTTTTCAGCACGCGGTGGAAGTTCTCGATCCCTCGGGCGAAGGCGAAGCGGTTCAGGATGCCATCCGAGTGATTCTGCAAGGCACCGAAAATGCCGCGGATTTCATTAAGGTCTTTGCCGCCGCGCGGGACGGGAATCTGCCGCGCGTTCTTGAGTACAAAATCGCGGAGATGTTGAAGACGTGGCGCAAGTTCTACGAACATCATCCTGATTGCCGGAGCTGGACGGTCGAATCGATGCTGGCGGCCTTGGGCATTCCCGAGAAGAGCGAATGTCCGGACGTGTCCATTCTGGATACGTCCGGACAATACAATCCGGCCAAGCCGTTCGTGAAACTGGTGAACGAATACGACGGGCAGGGAACATTCTTCCCTGACAAAAAGACCAATACCTGCAAAATGATGCTGCATTTTCTCCGTGATCATCAGGCCACGGTGTTTTCTTGGGCGACGGAGAAAAAACAATTTCATTTCGATTATGGTGTCGAGGGTGCCGCGGCGATTCGCGCAGCGATCCGTCACATGTTTAACATCCATGCGCATCGCTCTCTGAAGCAGATCAAGGCGAAGATCGATTTCGTCGGATTTGTCGAAGATGAGTACAACTACAATTCGCGGCGGAAGGGCAAGTTGACGTTCTCGGACTTCACAAAGCTCTCCGCGGCTAAGGAGGGGGCGAAGAGGGCGCTTGCCCTTGAGAATCTTGAGTACCGCTTTGACGAGAAGTTCGACCATTGGGCGCTGGACGAATTCCAGGACACGAGCGAACTCCAGTGGATATGCCTGCGAAAACTCATCGATGAGGCGGCTACTTCCGGCGGCGGCCGGACGGTGATGACCGTCGGCGATCTCAAGCAGTCCATCTACACCTGGCGGGGCGGGAACGACGCGCCGTTCAAGGAGATGATGTCGTGGGGGGCCTTTACGGACGCGGAGTTCGGACAAATAGAGGATTACAGCACCTCGTATCGCTACGAGAAGAACATCTGTGATTTCGTCAATGCCGTGTTTGGGCCGAAGAACCTCCGGCAGAGCGGCGTTCTACCGCTTGAATGCAACAAGGCGATCGATCGTTGGCTCTCCAACGACTGCTGGAAGGAACACCAGCCTGTATTCGAGGAAGGTTGTCCCAAAGCCGGTGACTACGTAAAGGTGCTGGGCGTTTCCGATCCAGAGGGCAAGACGAACATTGAAGCACTTCTGCCGACGCTCGTGGACGAGTTGAAACGCGTCTGGGGAACCCGCAAAGCGAGTGGTAGCGCCGAGTCGGTCGGCATCCTCGTGCGCACGAACGATGAAGGCAACGAGATTGCGGAGCGTCTGCGGTTGGAGGAAGGAATCAAGGTAGTGTGGGAGGGAATGAGCGCAATATCGGACGTGCCGGTCGTGAACGCGCTCGTTGACCTGCTGCGTCTTTCGGAACATCCCGAGGATTCATTTGCCTGGACGGCGTCAAGTCAGCTCTTCCCGATATGTTCGACGCTGTTCCCGCAGAAGCATGGCGTAGAACTCAAGGTTGCATACGTCTCGCGTGCCGTTGCGGCGAGCCTTTCGCATCAAGGGCTTTCGCGTACGCTTCAGGAGTATTGCCGCGTGCTTTCCGAGGATTCGGTCGGCCTCGACCAGCTTTCAAAGCATCGTCTCAGGGAGATGGTCGGAGTGGCGGTCGCATACGAGCAGCGTAACGCCAGCAGGTTCTCGATCGATGGATTCGAGTCGTTCCTTGCCGCGTCGTCCAAGCGCGAGCAGGGAACTTCTTCGGATGTGGTTCGGATTCTCACGATTCACCGCTCCAAGGGGTTGACGCTGGATCGTGTGTTCGTTCCGATTGCGGAAGGCTCAAAAAAGTGGATTGCGGATCCCGGCGATCAAGGGCTTTTGTATGCCGCTGACGGCGACTGGGTGTTGCCGCACCTGTCGGCGGAGATGGCGGCGCTGAATACGGAAACGAACAGGGCGCGGAACGAGATGGCGGACGAGCAGCTCTTGTCGAATATCCGCACGTATTACGTCGCCTTGACGCGTGCACGGAAGGCAATGTACGTGATCACGCCTTTGGCGGAGAACGACAAGGCGAAGCCGTTCTTCCGCGACGTCATCGCGTCGGCGTTTTCGGATTTCCCGAGGCGCAAGATGGACAACGGATGCGAGATTATCTTCGAACAGGGTGTTGAACCGGAGTTCAAGCCGAAGTCCGATACCGCCGGAAACGTCGTTCGTGCCGAGTGCAAAACTTGGAGCCATGATAAGTTGGCGGAGCCAATCGAGCGCATATCGCCGTCTTCGGCTGGTCATCGCGACTTCGCTGCGTTGGGCTTCTCGGCTTCTGAGCTTTTCTCCGAGAACGCGGGAGAGGCGGCGAAGAAGGGCGTGGAGATTCACGGGCAATACGAGGCGATCGAGTGGGCGGACGAGCAGACGCTTGCCGCTCTGCCGCCGGCGTTCCGTGTCGCGTTTGCGAAACCGAGTCCTGATGCAACGGTCTGGCGCGAGAAGAGCTACGAGATCTATCGCGAGGGGACCGGCAAGGGCGTGTGGGAGACGGGTCAGTTCGACCGTGTCGTCTTTACGGGCGACGGTGCGGAGCGCGAGGCCGTCATCTACGATTTCAAGACGAATGTACTGAGAACCGGCGAATCGGTTGAGGCTTTCGAAGGGCGGATGTGCGGGATATACGCGCCTCAGATGAGTGCCTACCGTGCCGCGCTTGGGGCGCTCACGGGATTGCCCGCAAGTCGGATCCGTTCGGTGCTGCTGCTTCAGTCCACGGGAACAGCCGTCACGTGCGGCGCTTGAATGACAAGGTCTAGAACAGACAAATTGGCTTGCAGATGTCTCTGAATCCGAATAGCGTGTGCCATGATTATGATGCTTCGGGTGGTGAAAATCCGGGTACTTGACGCCAAGCGGTTTGTGCGCGAGTTCAAGAAGTGTCCTGCTTGTCTCTTGGGTTTTCGTCATCTACCTGTCACTTTTGGGTTGGGTCACAAGTGACCGAATTTTTGCGACACCCCCTTGCGCGCGGGGACGGAAAAGGGTATAATATCCACTCACTTTTCGAAAGGTTAGAGAGTATGAAAGACGGAATCCATCCCAAATACGGTGACGCCACGATCACGTGCGCGTGCGGCAATGTCATCCACACCCGCTCCACCAAGCCCGAAATGCAGGTGAACACTTGCAGCGCATGCCACCCGTATTTCACGGGCCAGAAGACGATGGTCGACACTGAAGGCCGCGTCGACATGTTCAAGAAGCGCTACGCCAAGTTCGCGAAGTAATCCGGTGGCGATGCCGGAGCTTCTGTCCGAGCGAAGAGCATCTGGTCGTCATTGTCCAGGTGCTTTTCTTTTACCATGATAGAGAAGTCGCAGATAGCCGGAGTGCTGGGCCGTCTCAGGGAAGTCGAGACGGCCATGGGAGATCCCGCCGTGATTGCCGACGCGAAACGCTATCGCGCCGTGGTGGCCGAGCATACCGCCCTGCGCAAGCTGGAGGCCGCGTCAAAGGCCTACTTCAAGATCCTTGAGGACATAGAGGGCAATGAGACCCTGCTTGACGATCCTGACTTCGCGGCAGACGCCAAGGAGGAGATTGAGCGCCTAAAGGCCGAGATCCCGGCCGCCGAGCGGAAAGTCCTTGCGGGGCTTCTCCCCCCCGATCCGCTTGAAGGCCGCAATGCCGTTTTCGAGGTGCGCGCAGGAACCGGCGGCGAAGAGGCGGCGCTTTTCGCCGGCGACTTGTTCAGGATGTACACTCGCTACTGCGAGGCGAAGGGATGGAAGGTGGAGGTGATGTCCTCTTCGCCAACTTCGCTCGACGGCTACAAAGAAGTCGTGTTCACGGTGGTGGGCGAAGGCGCATACGGGCGTTTCCGCTTCGAGAGCGGCGGGCATCGCGTCCAGCGCGTTCCCGAAACCGAGGCGCAGGGGCGCATCCACACATCAGCCGCCACGGTGATCGTGTTCCCCGAGGCGGATGAAGAGGCTGATGATTTTGAAATCCCCGAGAAGGATCTTCGCATCGACATATTCTGCGCGGGCGGCCATGGCGGGCAAGGCGTGAACACCACATACTCCGCCATACGCATGACGCATCTCCCCACAGGGCTTGTCGCGCAGTGCCAGGACGAGCGTAGCCAGCAGCGGAACAAGGAAAAGTGCCTCGCTACCCTCAAGGCGCGCATTCTGGACCAGAAGCGCCGCGAGGAAGAGGCCAAGGCAGGCGCAAGCCGTCTTTCTCTTCGCGGGTCGGGTGACCGCAGCGAACGCATCCGCACGTACAATTTCCCGCAGAACCGGCTCACCGACCATCGCATCGACCTTACGCTGTACGCACTCGAGACAATCATCGAGGGCGATCTCGATCCTGTGCTCGGTCCGCTTGCGGAAGCCGATCTCTCCGACCGCATCTCCGCCGCTCTTGCGGCAGGCGCATCGGCAAAATGAACACATAAACAAGGAGCATCCATGGAACGCACGGAAATGCAGGCCGACATAGTGGTGACGGGTTTTGGCCCGGCCGCCGCAGGATTTCTGCTCACTCTCGCCCCCGAACTGGCGAAGACAAAGGAGGACGGCACTCCGCTCTACGAGTCCAAGGCAATGCCCGGATGCCCCCTGCAGGTCATGTGCTACGAGCGTGCCGACGACACCGGCTTCGGCGTTTCGGGAGTGGTCACCAAGGCCGAGGCGATAAGGCGCACGTTCCCCGGAGTTGACCTCACAAAGGAAATCCCCAATTGCGCCGATGTCGGCAAAGAGCATACTGCATACCTTTTCGACCACATCGGGGCGTCAAAGCGTTCTTTCGGCACGCGTTTCACGGACCTTTGCTTCAAGATGGGCGGAATTGTCATGAAGGGCGGAAAGTGGAAAGCGCGCGAACTTCCGTTCACGCCGCCGTTCATGGACAAACGCGGCGGCCTCGTGATGACCATCGGCAATTTGATGGGCTGGGCCGCGCAGAAGGTCATGGAGACGGGCTGTGCGCAGATATGGCCGGGCCAGCCGGTGGCCGAGCCGATATTCGACGGTGATCGCGTCATTGGCGTGCGCATGGCCGATCAAGGCGTCGAAAAGGACGGCACCCCGATGGAAGGCGCGTTCATGCCCGGCATGGACGTCAAGGCGGCGCTCACCGTAGTCGCGGACGGCCCTGTGGGCGCCGTCGGGCGCGCCCTTGATGCAAAGTTCGGCCTCCCTCCGGGCAACCATCGCTACGATTGGGGCGTTGGCATGAAGGCCGTGGTGCAACTGCCTGACTCATGCGACCTTGCCCCTGGCACGGTGATTCACACGCTTGGATTCCCCGAACCCGAGATATTCGGATTCTGCTACGTTCTTCCCAACCGCACCGCGACGTTGGGCATATTCGTCGCGCCATGGCAGGATACTCCAGTGCGCACAACATACCGTTATCTCCAGCACTGGATGCAGCATCCGTACATGTGGCGACACCTGAAAGGCGGAAAGCTTCTTAGCTGGGGCGCGAAGTCCCTTCAGGAGTCCGGCGCTGAAGGCGAGCCGTTCCTCGTGGGAGACGGCTATGCGCGCATCGGCGAGGGCTCCGGAACTACGGATGTGCTTGCAAATGCCGGCGTCGATGAAGCATGGGCTTCCGGCGTGATGCTCGCGGAGGGAGTCTTGAAGCTGCTCAAGGATGGTAAGGACTTCACGAAGGAGAATCTCGAGGCGGCATATGTGGCGCCGCGTCGTGCCTCCGCTTTGCAGAAGCGCCTTGACAGGGCCACTGGCGCCCGCAATGGCTTCAACAAGAGTTTCTTCTGGGGAATGGCGGGCGAGGGTCTGCGCGGAATGTTCGGAATCGCCCTGCCGTTCAAGAGCGTTCCGCCGGCGCAGCGCGTACCCACATTGGATGAGGCTCTCAAGGGGAGACGGGTCGATGCGGCGAAGCTTCGCGAAGGCGTGGATGCCGCGCGCAAGGCGCGCAAGCCGATCCACGATGCGGTGATGGACGCCTGCGGCTGGCCGGCGATTCCCTACGACGGCGAGCTTCTGATGCTTCATCAGGATGCGCTTCTTCTCGGCGGCAAAGTGCAGGCCGCGCCGGGATTCGCGGACCACGTCACATTCGAGGATCCCGCCCTATGCGCTGACTGCGAGAAGCAGACTTGCGTCGAGATTTGCTCCGCGCAGGCGCTTATGCCCAGCGAGGAATCTGGCGGCGTACCGAAGTTCGATCGCGAGAAGTGCGTCCATTGCGGGGCGTGCATATGGAACTGCGCGCGTCTCGTTCCCGGCACCGACCGCGGAAACATCGTCTTCAAGGCCGGTTCCGGCGGCCTTCACTCGAATGAAAATTGATACTTGATTATTCCAATTGCGCGTTCGGGCGGGGCATGGTAAAATCTTCTACATGAAACGCGTAATACTTTTTCTCTTCACCAACCTTGCCGTGATGTTGGTGCTGATGGTGTCGTTCCATGTGATATGTGCGCTCATCGGCCCGGAGGCCATGGAGTCGCTCAGCCGCGATGGAATAGACTATGGCACCATTCTCGTGTTCTCCGTCGTTTTCGGCATGGGCGGAGCGTTCATCTCGTTGCTTCTTTCCAAGCCGATAGCAAAGATGTCCGTGCGCGCCCGCACGATCGACGGCTCGGAAGGGCCGCAGGAACGGTGGCTGGTTTCCACGGTCGAGGATCTGGCCCGCCGCGCAAACGTGAAGATGCCCGAGGTCGCGATATACCCGGGATCGGCGAATGCCTTCGCGACGGGGGCGTTCAAGAACAGTGCGCTTGTGGCGGTTTCCACCGACATCATGGAGCAGATGTCGCGCGAGGAGCTAAGGGCCGTCCTTGGCCATGAGATGAGCCATGTTGTGAATGGCGACATGGTGACTCTCACCTTGGTGCAGGGCGTCCTCAACTCGTGCGTGCTTTTCCTTTCGCGCGTAGTCGGGTTCCTGGCCGAGAACGCCCTCAACGGCAAAGGCGAAAGCAGGCGCCGCGGGCCGAGCGGCATTTATTACCTAGTGTATTACGTGATGCAGATTCTGCTGGGCGTGCTGGCTTCGATAGTGGTGTGCGCGTATTCGCGCCGGAGAGAATACGCCGCCGACGCCGGGAGCGCGCGTCTTCTCGGCACGCAGATGCCGATGATCGAGGCGCTGCGGCGCCTTGGCAACCTGAGGCCCGGCGTTCTCCCCGACTCGCTCAAGGCTATGGGCATTTCGGGCAAGACCGCGAAAAATCTCTTCTCCACGCATCCGCCGCTGGAGAATCGCATTGAAGCATTGATGAAATGGACCCCGTCATGAGTGAAGTCGAGAAAGATTATCCCATTGAGAGCGACCACGACTGGTGGCTAAAGCTCAAAGAGGGCCATGACCCCGCCTGGAAACGTCTATGGTTCGAGGTGATCGTGCCCGAGACGAGGCTCGCCAGAAACGCAGAGCTGATGCGCAAGTACGATGTGACGGCAGGCGACCTCAACGGCCAGCTCTTCGAGGAAATGGTGGGCGAAGGCAAATTCGACCTCTATAGAGACGACGGCGGCTCGCTCGCCGGATGGCTTCGCCGGTATGTCCGCGGCTACATCACCCGCGCGAACCCCGCCGCGCACGGCGAGTTCTCGCTCGAGGGCACGGCGGAGCAAAGCGAGCACGGCGAACCGATGGCGATACCCGTGACGGACATAGGCGTCCTGCGCGGCGAGACTTGGCTCATGACTCACCGCTGCTTCAAGGATCTCTGGAACGACGATCCGCGCAAAGCCTACGTCATGATTCTGAAGACCCGCTTCCACTTCTCGTCGAAGGAAGTGGCGATGATGCTCGACATCTCCAACGAGGCCGCCGTCGACCAGATATTCTCGCGGGCAGTGAAGGACATGCGCGCCGCATGGGTTCACCACGACAGGAAGGGATGAGCATGCAGACGACCGAGAAAACATTTCGCATGGAGTTCCATTCCATACCGACCCGCTATCCAGAGGATTCATGGGTCGTGCATCTCCATTTCCCGCCGAACTCCGGCCCTCAGGACAATCTGCCGATCGACGCTGTGGACGGGCGTGAAATGCCGATAGAAAACGGGACTTTCGAGTTCATGGGCAGGAAGTGCAAGATACTGGCAGGATCGAGCTCCATTCGATACGCCGACTTCATCGCGGGCATCCACGAGAAGGCGGTGTGGCTGTATCGTCCTGGCCGGCAGCCCGTGCCCGGCGGTTTGACTTTTGCATGAAAGGCACAATGAAGATATTTATCATAGGTGACGGTGGCTGGGGCACGGCGAATGCCATGCTGCTGGCCGGTTACGGCCACGATGTGACCGTGTGGAGCGTTGATCCGGCATATGCCGAGGAGATGGCAAGGACGAGGGAGAATCCGCGATTTCTGCCCGGCGTGAAGTTGCCCGCCTCGATCAAGTTGACGGCCGATACTGCCGCCGCATCCGATGCGGAGGTCGTTGTGGTCGCCGCTCCGTCTCGTTACTACGAGTCGGTATGCGCGCGCTTCAAGGATAGCATTCCTGCGAACGCCTTGGTGGTGTCTTTGGCAAAGGGCTTTTGCGACAAGACGCACAAGCGCATGACTGCTCTTGCGGCGGAGACTCTTGGACGCGGTCGCATCGTGGCGCTCTCCGGCCCGTCCCATGCGGAAGAGGTTGCGCGCGGGATCCCTACGGTCGTGGTCGCGGCGGCTGAGAATCCTGCCGACGCGCGGCTTGCCCAGAGCATATGGAACGGACCGCGCTTCCGCGTGTATGCGTCAGACGATCCGGTGGGCGTAGAGGTCGGCGGTGCCGTGAAGAACGTCATAGCCATCGCCGTGGGGGCGTCCGACGGACTGGGCTTCGGCGACAACACCCGCGCCGCGCTGATAACGCGCGGGCTCGCGGAAGTGGCGCGATTCGCCGCCGCGATGGGCGCGAAGCCGCAGACTGTCTTCGGCCTTTCGGGCATGGGCGATCTCGTTGTCACTTGCACTTCACGCCATTCCCGCAACAGGTATGTGGGCGAACGGCTCGGCAAGGGGGAAAAACTCGATGCCATCGTGTCGTCAATGCAGATGGTGGCGGAAGGCGTATGGAATGCCCAGGTGGTGTGCTCCATGGCAAAGGAGTTTGGAGTCGAGATGCCGATTTCGGAGGTTGTCCGCCGCCTTTGCCACGAAGATCTCCCGGCATCCGAGGCCATTGGCCTTTTGATGAACCGCCCCATCAAGGACGAATGATCGATCCAAGCGTCAAACGAATGCTGAGACGTTACGCCGGACGTTATGAGACGGCGGATTTCCTTTTGGACGATCCATCGCGTTTCATGCATCAGGTGGACGGCGGCGCCAACCGCGAGGCGACGGCCTTCATCGCCTCCTGTCTCAGTTTCGGCAAACGCGAGCTTTTCTGCGCGAAGATACAGGGCATAGTTGACTGCGCCGGCGGCGATGTCGATGCCTGGGTGCGAGAAGGACGGTTCGCGCGAACGTTTCCGTGCGGATGCGGCCGATGCTTCTACAGGTTTTTCACCCAGGGGAACATGTACGAGTTTCTCTCCGAATATCGACGACTCCTTGACGAACATGGGACACTTGGCGAGTATGTGGGGAAAGAGGCCGGCGGCGATGGGTTCGGCGCGATCAAGGCGATATGCCGCCGTTTCGGATCGTGCGGTCCGGCGCCTGTCGTGCCAAGGGACGTGCAGTCGGCATGCAAGCGGGTGTGCATGTTCTTGCGCTGGATGGTGCGCGGCAACTCGCCGGTGGATCTTGGCCTTTGGGAGAATGCGATAGACAGGCGCACGCTCGTTATGCCGCTTGACGTGCATGTCGTGAAGCAGTCCGTTCGATTGGGCCTTCTTTCAAGCGCGACGGCCTCGATGTCGGCCGCCCGCCGCCTCACCGCCTCTCTTGCCGAGGTGTTTCCAGACGATCCGCTGCGCGGCGACTTCGCCCTCTTCGGCTACGGAGTGAATCACAAAGATGCATAGTCTCTTGTGCGGGGCGGCGGTTTCTGGTACAATTCCTGCGTCGTTGGGCATGGTGCCCATGGCTGAACCTCATCAAGTCGAATATGGGAAAAATCATGGCTGTTGTTATGGCGGGCGCGGCTACATGTGCAGGCGTTAACACTGAAACGGTGAAGCTAAAAACGGAGCAGGCGACGTGCGAGATATCGTGCGTGGGCGCGCGCGTCATGTCTTTCAAGGTGCGCGGCGAGGAGGTACTTTTCGCACCGCGCGAATGGAAGCATGGCGGCGGTATGTTCACGCATGGCGGCATACCGGTCTGCTGGCCTTGGTTCGGCAAGAGCGGACCTGAAGGCTCGAAGAGCCACGGCTTCGCCCATTCCCTTCGCTTCGAAGTGCGTAGCCGCGATGATGCGCGCGTGGCCCTCGCCGCACATTCGTCCGACGAGACACGCCGCCTTTGGCCGCATGACTTTAATGTCGAATATGCAATCGCCCTCGAAGGCGACGCTCTCTCCCTTCATTTCGAGGCGATCAACACATCAAAGGAGCCGTTCCTTGTCACTGGCGGATTCCATCCATATTTCTGCGTCGGCGAACGGGACAAGGCCGTGGTCAAGGGCTTGGACGGACGCGCCTACTGCGATGCGCGCGTCACAAAATCGTTCGACAAGGAGTGGAAGGGCGACATGCCCGTCACTGACGCCGTAGACCACGTGTTCGCTTCGCCTGACGGCGAATACTCGCTCGTCGCCGGCGCGCTTGGCCGTACTATCAACATCTCCGCTCGCGGCAACAGGCGGCTCGTCGTGTGGAATCCAGGCACCGCATATCCGGCCGCAGAGTCGCCGGAGCCGGGTGCTCTTGCCGTCGAAGACTGGCGTAGATTCGTGTGCGTCGAACCGGCCACGCTGTGGCGCGATCAGGGGTTCACCATCGCGCCCGGTGAACGAAATGCGTTTTCCATGCGCATCAGGTGAATTGGAGGCGCGCAGCGGCGACTAGGGCCTTTGCTTCGGCGAGGGTATGGACGGTGTTTATGCGGCGGCGGAGTTCTGCGGCACCGGGACGTCCGTTGAAGTACCTGAAAAGCTGAGTGCGGAAGGCGGCGGTGGCGAAACTGTCGAGAGTCCCCACATGGTCGGATGGGAAATCGCGCACGAGCTGTGCGTGGAACTCGATTATCGCGGCGAGATGGTCGTCGAAAGTCTTGTCTTGGAGTGCGGCTCGGCGTTCCGGGGTTTCGAGTTCGGCGGAATCGCCGTCGATCTGAAGCTCGTTGAAAAGCCAGGGATTCGCGATGGCCGCGCGGCCTATCATCGTGGCCGCGACGCCTGTCTGCGCCATGGCGTCGGCAGTCTTCTTGTTGTATACGCCGCCATTGCCCACAACTTGTATCTTCGCCGCCCGCACGAGTTCCGCGAGAAGGTCGAGATGGACCGCGCCTCCGTGTTTCTGGGATGTGAATCTTGCATGGAGCGTGATGCTGGAGCATCCGGTATCCTGGGCTGCCGCGAGGAGTTCGTTCATGAGAACGACATCGGGGCGCGGCCCCGGCCGCGTCTTGAGCGAGACGGGAAGGTTTGTCTCGGCCACTATCGCCTTTAGGCATTCATGGACGAGTTCCGGACGTGCTCCCAAGGCGGCTCCCGCACCTTCGCGCACTATGTTTGGCATGGGACATCCTGCGTTGAGGTCTATCCCGGCGAAACGCTTCAACGCCGTGATCTCGCGAGTGGCGAAGGCAAGCTCATCTGGATTGGCGCCGAATATCTGGCAAACGACCGGTCCCTCTCCGGGTAGCGTCTCCATGAGATGGCGTGTGGGGGATGAGCCGTGCGCCAAGCCAGCGGCGCTTACCATTTCCGTGCACGTCCATGCGGCGCCGTAGTTGTGGCATATGCGCCTTAGAGGGGCGTTTGTGAAGCCGGCAAGAGGTGCTAGGACGTATTCCATCGGGCGGTGCCGTCCTCATTTGGCCGCGGCATACGGCGCGCCGTCGTCGATGTAGGTCAGCTCGAATGGCATGTGCGGTTCGCCGGTCTTGCGCGCGATGTATTTCACGCGAACGAGAGTCTTCGGCGAACCGTTCGCATTCTTTTCGACGATGCGTTCGTTGTGTGTTTTGAATTCGGTGGAATCTCCGGCGCCGTTGGTGCGAGTGAAGCCCAGAAGTGCACCGTGCTTTGAATAGTTGTACGTGTCCTTCCAGCGACGAGGCAGTGCGATGATAGGATCGCAATAGACGTTGTCGGCGTTGAAGTAGTCTATGGAAACGAGTCGCTTGTCGTCGTACACGCGTTTCTCGCCTGGAATCGGATAGAAGGAAATCATGCTTGGCGCTCCGTATTCGGTGCCATGTGTCTTCGCGAATACTGCGATGTCGATGCGCTCGGACAGCTTGCGCCGGTCTATTATGACCTGCGCCAGACCGTGCGCGGGGTCGTTGACTGTTTCTCCAAGCGGCGTGGATATCTTGACGGCGTCGGCGGGCCCATGGACGACATGCCATGTGAATGTGGCTTCCGGGTCGTTTTCCGGGAGCGTGCGCGCGTTGAACATGAAGGAACGCTCTGCATCGGGACCGCGCAAGATCATGCCGATCGCCGTTGGAGTGGAAAAGAGGAATTCGGACATGGCGTCGGAGTAGTCAATGCCCGGAATCGGGAATCGGATGGGGAAGAGACGCGAATTGACGGGCGCTAGGCCAACGGCAGGAGGAATCTCGTTCGGCTTGAGCTCATGCGCGCGTTCGGCCATTGCCTTGGCGTCTAGCATTTTTACGTCAAAGACCGTCGGATGCGCCTTGTGGGAAAGGTAGTCCGATTCCCTTTTGACGTTTTTCATGGTGCGGCGCAGAAGCCATTGGATCGTAGGGCCGCCGAGACGGCGGCGCAGGATCATCTCTTTTACGGGACGGCGGAATGACGCCGTCGTGGCGAGAACGGCGCGCATGAAAGGCTGGTCGGACCAAGATGCTCCCTTTGACACCACCTGAAATGGCGCCACGGCCGGGAAGACGTCTCCTATGCCTTCCACGCCAAAGTCTTTGTTTGCGGGGAAGAAGACGATTTGGTTGTTCATGTAGAGATTGTGCATGCGCATCGCGAGCCCTGGTTCCGTCATGGACTCACGTGCCATTGACCGCCAGAGCGGGGTGTTGATGCGGGCCCTGGAGGCGTTCATGATGGCGAATCTGCCGGGAAAGACCATGAATGGATGATTGAGGTCAAGCCCGCGCTGGACGGCGGCAGGTTCAAGCCGTATGGTTGTGAGAAGGGGAAAGTCCGAGACATTGAGGGACGAGTGGCCCTTGTCGAGGTTCATGTAGATGTCGCCGCCGTTGCCCGATGCGGTGCCTTCTGAAATCCAGGCAGATACGTATGGACGTTCAGGCGCGTCCGGTTTTGAGAACGAGAAGCGGTCGGCAAGTGAGGACGGAGCATTCTCGCCGGTCAATTTGATCAAGGCGTTGAATAGGCCCGCATCGAAATCCCACACGACGTTCGTTTCTGTGAGCGTGGCGGTTCCTCCGAAACGGACTAGAGCCGCCTCCGGCACCGGGCGGTCGAAGACGGGGCTGCGAGCCGTTTTACGGGCTTTGTCGACTATTTCGGCAAAGCGCGGCTCGTTGCGGATCTTTGCCAGATCGTTGTCCTTTTCGATGGCGTTTGCATCGCGGAAGCCGAAGTCGACTGCGCGCGACAGCTCGTCGAGCGCGGCTTGCGGTGTGCTGTTGTGCGAGAGCGCACATGCGAGATTGTAGTGCCAGGTGGCATCTCCCGGTATCAGCTTGATGCCCTCGCGGCAGACTTTCTCCATCATGGCAGCGTCTCCCCGGCGTAGCGAGGTCATGAGATCTTGGCGAAGTGCCTGGTGACGCTGCCAAACGGACGGCATGTCCCACACGGGCAAAGGCTTCTCAGGCGGCGTGCCGGGCGTCGATCCGGTCGTGGGCGGCGTTTCGGCAGGAACCATCAGCGCAACTGCGGAAAAAATCAATGCTAGGTAAAATTTCATGTCTTGTATTTTACTGTATTCCCGCGATGTCCGCAATATGGTAAAATATACGTCCACATCCGTCCATTGGGGACGGGGAAATGCAAGGAAAGAAAAATGGCCAAGAATGAAGAAAAAGTAGGCATGCGGATCAAGATGTACCGTGACAAGCTGAAGATGACGCTTGGGGATCTTTCCGCAAAGAGCGGAATCCCTGTTGCTACGATTGCATCCATAGAGGATGGCGAGGTTTTGCCTGCATTGGGCGTGCTTACAAAGCTTTCGCGTGCGCTGGGCCAGCGACTTGGCACGTTCATGGATGACCAGTTCAAGCCCGATCCCATAATCACGCGTGCCGAAGACATCGTTTCCGCGAAGGCGGCCGATCACGTGAATTCTCTAGGCTATTCATCCCATTCGCTCGCCATCGGCAAGCCTGATCGCCACATGGATCCATTCCGCATCGAGTTTTCGGCCGACGGCGTTGACGAGCTTTCGTCGCATGAGGGCGAGGAGTTCATCATCTGCATTTCTGGTGAGGTGGAGCTTACCTATGGAGCGGAGAAGACGATTCTCAAGGCAGGCGACACAGCCTACTACAATTCGGTGGTGAAGCATGGCCTCAGGGCGGTAGGCGGCAAACCCGCCTCGATATACGGTGTTGTCTTCATGCCGTTCTGAACGCCGCGCAACCTGTTTTTTTGATATAATGGCGCCATGGCAAGATCTCTGACATTCGTGGTTGCGGCCGTGTGTTGCCTGATGAGGGGCGGCTTGGCGGCAGAAGATTCCGTTTTTGCGTCTCCGGCCGTGACCAACGTGGCCATACTCTCCGTGTCCGTCACGAACGCCATAACCTTTGGCGTGGCCACCACGAACCTGTCCCCGAACTTGGAGTCTCCGGCGGCTTCAAACGCCGTCATGCTCGCCCAGTTCGCCAAGACCGTGCCCACGGCGGCGGAGACCAATCTCATCAAGCGCGCGGCCTTGGATGCCGTGGCGAACGCTGTGAAGGCCATCCGCGACACTGCGGACAAGTCTGCCGCCGCGGAGAAGCTGCGCCGGATTTCCACGCGCACGTTCAAGCTGCAGTACGCCTCGGCCGAAGAGGTCGCCGAGAAGTTCAACAGCACCTGGAGCGGCGATTTCGGGCTCACGTGGAAGCTGGGCAAGATAGCCCAGGCGTTTCAGGAGGCGAATTCCGTCATGGTCACCGCGCCGGGCGCGATTCTCGATGCGTGCGAGAAGGTGATTGCCGACATTGACATAGAGCCGCGCCAAGTCTACATAGAGGCGCGTTTCGTCGAGCTAGGCAATACCGCAATGCACAAGCTCGGCATCGATTGGTCGATGCTCGAGGGCATGAAGGGCTCGGCGACGATGGGCGCGGGGATCAAAGGCTACAACATCGGGAAGGGAGTGCAGGAGTACACTCGCACCGTGGTGGACAATTCGAGCACGACCAGCTACAAGATCAGCGGCGGCACCGAGGCCGGCACTTCCAAGGGGTTCAGGTCCACCGACGACGGCTCCATCTCGCATTTCAGCGGCACGCTCGATTTCTCGGAGATGTACATCGTGATGAGCGCGCTCGAGCGGGAGAAGGATTCACGCATCTTCTCAAACCCCAAGATCATAGTGTCCAGCGGCAAGAAGGCCGTGGTTGACATGACCACAAAGCGCCCGAACGTCATCATCTCCGCGAAGCGCACGACGACGAGCGCCACGGCCTCGTCGCTTGACATAGACATGAAGATATCCGAGATCCCGGGCGAGGACAAGTTCATGTTCGCCAAGGAGGCGTTCTTCTCGTGGGGCATATCCCTTGAGGTAACGCCGCGCGTCACGGCCAATGGCATTATAAACGTGTCCATCGTTCCCACGATAAGCGATGTAACCGACTACGTGGAGCCGGAATTTGGCGCTTCGACCCCCTCGGAAGCCGTTCCGTCCAGCAAATATCCGATAATCAGCGTGCAGCGCCTGGTTACGGATTTCGCGATGCGCAGCGGCACCACGGCGGTCATCGGCGGGCTTTCGCGCACGGAGGAGATACAGGTGGACTCGGGCATTCCATGGCTTCGCGACTGGCCGTGGATAGGCAACAAGCTTTTTGGCGGCAAGGCGCGAGAGAAGGTGCAGAAGGAGATAATAGTGTTCGTGACGGTGGGGCTTGCGGAGCCCGGCGCGTTGCCGTCCGACGTCGGCCTTCCGAAGAACGCCGTTTTGGGCCGCGAATACGTCGACGACAAGCGTCGCGAGCCTGGAGACCGCCTCAGCGGCGCCGCAGGAATATCGTCGCTCGACCTTCGCACGCTTGAAGAACAGGCGGCGGATCCCCGGTTCACGAACCGCGTGGACAATGCGGAGAGCCGATTCCCGATGCCGTTCACGAAGAAGAGATAACGAAACACCAACCCTGCCACGAAAACATGGAATTTGAAAACACGATAGGCCTCGAAACGCACGTTCAGCTCAAGACGCGCACGAAGATGTTCTGTTCCTGCCTTCTTGAAACAGGCTGCGAGCCCAACACGAACATATGCCCGGTATGCCTCGGCTATCCGGGGGCTTTGCCGATGATGAACAAGGAAGCCGTAAAGCTCACTGTCATGAGCGGCCTCATGCTCGGCTGCCGCATAAACCGCCTGGCGACGTTCGACCGGAAGAACTATTTCTATCCCGACATGGCCAAGGACTACCAGATTTCGGAGAACGGCAATCCGCTCTGCATCGGCGGCGGCGTGACGATTGACACGCCCAACGGCCCCAAGACCATCCGCATCAACCACATCCATCTCGAAGAGGACGCCGCGAAGATCAACCACTACGCGCAGACTTCGGGCGTCGACTTCAACCGCGGCGGCACGCCGCTCATGGAGATCGTTTCCGAGCCTGACATGGCGAATGCCGACGAGGCGATCGCATATCTCACAGCCCTCAAGGAAATGCTTGTCTACGCCGGCGTGAGCGACTGCAACCTCGAAGAGGGCAACATGCGCTCCGACGTGAACATCTCAATCCGTCCCGTCGGCGCCGAGAAGCTGGGCACGAAGGTCGAGATCAAGAACATGAATTCGTTCAGGGGCATCCACGCCGCCCTTGAGTACGAGGCTCGCCGCCAGCGCGAGTGCATGGCCCATTCCATCCCGATTGTGCAGGAGACGCGCCGCTGGGACGGCGAGACAATGGAGACGGCCTCCATGCGCTCCAAGGAGAACGCCCACGACTATCGCTACTTCCCCGAGCCGGACCTTGTGCCCGTTGCGCTTTCGGAGGAACAAATCGAGGAATGGCGCGCGCTCCTCCCCGAAAAGCCCGAGGCTCGCCGTGCACGCATGATCGAGGAATACGGTCTCGCCGAATACGATGCGGGCGTCCTGTCGCAGCAGAAGGCGAATGCCGACTACTTTGAGGCCGCCGCCAAGGGGCTCGACAAGAAGACGGCAAAGATACTCTGTAATCTTTTCATGAGCGACGTGTTGGCTCTTCTGAATGAAAGCGGCAAGTCCGTTGGCGAATGCGCCATGGAACCCGCCGCCCTGCGCTCGCTGGTAGTCCTGTCCTCGAAGGGAACCATCAACGGCCCAACCATGAAGGAGCTTCTGTCCGAGATTTTCGAGAAGGGCGGAGATCCCGAGGCCATCGTCAAGGAACGCGGCCTCGGCGCAGTGTCCGACGTCGCCGCCCTCGAAGCGTTTGTCGATCAGGCAATTGCCGCCAATCCCGGGCCGGTTGCCGACTACAAGGCCGGCAAGAAGGCGGCAGCCGGGTTCTTCGTGGGCCAGGTTATGAAGCTCTCAAAGGGCAAGGCCGATCCGAAGATCGTAGGCCCAATCGTGGCGCGCAAACTCGCCGCCTGCTGAACCACGCAATGCGAATAACGTCTGGAGAGTTCCGCGGGCGGGCGATCTCCGTTCCGCCCGGCGAAGATGTGCGCCCCACGCAGGATCGCGTACGGGAGGCTCTTTTCTCCATGCTTGGCGAATGTGTGCATGGTGAGGCGTTCCTTGATCTTTTCGCCGGTTCTGGCGCTGTTGGCATAGAGGCCATCTCGCGCGGAGCGTCACGCGCCGTGTTCGTGGAACGCGATCCACGCGCCTTCGCATGCCTTTCATCCAACATCGAGCGTGCCGGCGCCGCTGCGCGCTGCGAGACGCACCGCGCAGATGTTCTGTCGTGGCTGTCCGCCCCCGCCCGTGTCCAGTTCGGGGTCGCTTTCGCCGATCCCCCCTATGCCTTGGGCGCGGAGGGCGTGTATGCCGATCTTCTCCGTCTTTTGGCAGAAGGCGGACATGTCCCGCCGGGCGCACTTTTCGTCGCGGAAATGACCTCTCATCGTGAATGCGATGCATCCGAATCATGGGAGCTTCTGCGAGATCGTGCATATGGGCAGACTAGACTGGCGGTTTACCGCAGAAAATGATATAATCTTTTGCATGGCAGAAACTATCGCAGTCTATCCGGGCACTTTCGACCCGATGACCCTTGGGCACCTCGATCTTATTCGACGCGCCGCGGGGCTTTATGACCGTCTCGTGGTAGCAGTTGCCGCCACGAGCGTGAAAACAGGCGCGTTGTTTGACGCCGATACTCGCATGGCCCTCATCCGCGAGGATCTGGAAAAGGCTGGTGTGGCGAATGTTTCGGTCGAGAAGCTAGACACGCTACTGGTGGATTTCTGCCGCAGGCATGGCGCGCGCATTGTCGTGCGCGGCGTTCGTGTCTATTCAGACTTCGAGTACGAATTCCAGATGGCTCTCACAAACAAGAAGCTCGCCCCGGAGATCGAGACTCTGTTCATGATGCCCACAGAGGGGCTTGCATACGTCTCCTCGTCCATGGTGCGCGAAATCGTCCGCTATGGCGGCGATGTGGCGGAATTCGTCACGCCGACTGTTGCCGACCGCCTCAAGAGGTGAATCGATGGAAGACCGTTTCATAGTGGACGTAGCCCGCCTCAAACGGGACGGCGAAGAGTTCAGCGGCGTGCTGGACGATGCCATCTATGATCTCAAGGACGACTATCTGACTCCGTTCGCCGGTCTTCGATACGAGCTTTTCGTTCAGCACATAGGCCGGGAACTACTCGTTCGTGGCTCGCTGGAGCAGGATTTCACTGCGGCATGCTCCCGCTGCGGAGCCGATTTCGACTTCACCGTCAAGGTTCCTGATTTCTTGACGTCCGTCGAGACCGATGAAAAAGTTGAATTTGCCGATTTGACGGATGAACTCAGAGAGTGTATAATACTCACTTTGCCTACCTACCCGGTTTGTCGGGAGGACTGCCGTGGGATTTGCCCTACGTGCGGACGGAACCTGAATGAGGGTCCTTGTTCGTGCGTGCGCGATGACCATGACGGAAGGTGGGATGTTTTGGACAATTTGAAATAAGGAGACAAGTAAAATGGCATCACCTCAAAACCGTGTGTCGAAGATGCGCAAGCGTCAGCGTGTGGCCTCTCTGGAGAAGGCCATCATCGCTTCCGTTCAGAAATGCCCCGTGTGCGGCGGCATGAAGCAGGCCCATCACGTCTGCCCCAAATGCGGAACCTACAAGGGGCGCAAGGTCATTTCCGTCACCGCCGAGTAAGGCTTCATGACGCGTATTGCCCTTGACGCGATGGGCGGAGACAATGCCCCTGGAGAGATTGTCCGGGGCGGAGTCGAGGCTGCTGTCGGCTTGAAGGACGTGAAGGTCCTTCTCGTCGGCGTGCAGTCTGCCATCGACGCCGAGTTGGCGAAATACCCCAAGGACGTTGCTGCCGCCCAGAAGGCCGGTACGCTTGAGGTAGTCCATGCGCCGGATATCGCGGGCATGGACGAAAGTCCCGTTCAGGCGGTGCGCCACAAGAAGGATTGCTCCATTAACGTGGCAATGCGTCTTGTGAAGGAAGGGCGTGCGGACGCATTTGTGTCTGCGGGCAACTCCGGTGCGGTCGCCACAAGCGCGATTTTGAATCTTGGCCGCATAAAGGGCGTTCTTCGCCCGGCGATAGCGACGATCCTGCCGACCCGCCGCCCGATTCGTCCAGTCCTTCTTCTTGACGCCGGCGCGAACATGGACTGCCATGCCGACTGGCTTGTGCAGTTCGCCATCATGGGCAGCGTCTATTCCAAGGCAGTGCTCCACCGCACCAAGCCGCTCGTGGGGCTTCTCTCGATCGGCACGGAGGATTGCAAAGGCAACGAGCTCTCGAAGGAGACCTTCCCGCTTTTGAAACTTGTCAAGGGCATTGATTTCCGCGGCAACGTCGAAGGTCACGACATATTCCATGGACAGACGGATGTGATCGTCTGCGACGGATTCGTGGGCAATGTCGTCTTGAAGACATCGGAGTCGTTGGCCCACGCCATAGGCTACTTCTTGAAGAAGGAATGCTTCAAGGGGGTTTGGCGCATACTTGGGGCGATTCTCCTGAAGGGTGCCTTCAGGGCGATGAAACAGCAGCTTGATCCTGACATCTACGGCGGCGCGCCTCTTCTTGGGGTCCCCGGTGCCGTGATCATAACGCATGGAAGTTCCTCGCACAAGGCGATTTACCACGCCGTGCGCGTTGGGGCGAATGCCGCGCGGAACGATGTCACCGGCCTCATCGCCAATGCGATCGAGGAATACGAAAGTTCACGCGAGATACTTTAGTCCATCAGTTCACTAGTTCGTTCACGAAACTATTCACTATTCACTGTCACCTATTCGTTATTTTCGGGGCGTTGCACAGCCTGGTAGTGCGTCTGCTTTGGGAGCAGAATGTCGGAGGTTCAAATCCTCTCGCCCCGACCATCTTCAAACGGTACTAAGAGAATCTCTCCTTATTACCGTGTAATACGAACCCCAGAAAACCCCAAGTAATTTGGGGTTTTTCGCTTTTCAGGGGGCTGCACCCTCCGTGGTTTTCAGGAGGAGAGATACAAAATCTCTCCCCGATTCTCCGCCTCCCGCGAAACTCTCTCTGCGTATGTTGTAGCCCCTACAAGATACGCTTCGCCCTTGTTTTACAGGGGTTTCGTGAAATCCGCACCTTGGAAAAGCGTAGGTTGTAGGGTTTTATCATAGAGAGTCGTGTGCAAGGCAACACACACGAAAAGCGTAAAAGTCACCGAGAAAACAAAATGCGCGGCAATAAACATACGCAGAATCAAAAGGAGACTGCATATGACAGAAACGACCGCACAGACCATAACCTTGCTCGCCCTGCTCCTCCAGGGCGTAATGGAACGGATAAATCCTCATCTTTGGGGTTGATATATTCGCGTTACTATGGCTATATATGCCCCGCATGCATCAAATAGGAACTATCAAACGATGGAAGAACTGCCAGAGACCATGAAAGCGGAAATCGAAGCGCTCGATTCCCTCGATGCCCGAGCCTTGAGGCGTCGCTACGCGGCCATTGTCGCCGACATGCCCAAGTGCGCCCTGAGCAGCGTCCTGCGTGCCACCATAGCCTACCGGCTGCAGGAGCGGCACTACGGCCTGTCCCTCTCGAAGGAGGCGATAGCGTGGCTTGACGAGGCCGCTGACGACAAGCGGATGTTTCCGGACGGACGCAAGGTCGGATCGGGCGCGAGGTTCGTCCGGTTCTGGAAAGGCGAACGGTACGAGACGACCGTCAGGGACGACGGGCGGTACGAATACAACGGAGAAATATACTCGTCCCTCTCGGCCGTGGCCAAGGCCATCACCGGGACACACTGGAACGGCCGCCTCTTTTTCGGAGTGAAGTAGATGCAGAACACGGAAACTAAATGGTGCGCGGTCTACACGCGCAAGTCGACCGACGAGGGGCTGGACTCGGCGTTCAACTCGCTCGACGCGCAGTACGACGCCTGCTCCGCCTACGTCAAGAGCCAGGTCGGCATGGGCTGGCGGCTCGTCGAGAAGAAGTACGATGACGGAGGTTACTCGGGCGGCACGATGAACCGCCCGGCGCTGACGGAGCTCCTCAAGGACATCGAGGCGGGGCAGATCAACGTCGTGGTCGTGTACAAGATCGACCGCCTCTCCCGCTCCCTCTGCGACTTCACCGACCTCTCCAAGCTCTTTGAACGGCACGGCGTCTCGTTCGTGTCGGTCACCCAGCAGATAGACACCTCCAATGCCGCCGGACGCATGATGCTCAACATCCTCATGTCCTTCGCGCAGTTCGAGAGGGAGATGACAGCCGACCGCATCCGCGACAAGATCTACGCTTCG
>Ga0310786_10001952_pt1 | contig 32501 bp, 47 predicted proteins | sample AusTroGonzalo_MG_FD_203881 | JGI IMG/M metagenome (GOLD analysis project Ga0310786, IMG submission 203881) | Bovine rumen microbial communities from tropical cattle in Woodstock, Queensland, Australia - Gonzalo_03 (v2) (version 2) | ecosystem: Host-associated > Mammals > Digestive system >...
GACTTGAAAAAAATGTAGCACACATCGCTGGTAATTATAAAAGTAAAAAAGGAACAAAGAAAAAATTAATCAATTACTTAACTATTGAAGAATTTAATGAATACATAAAATATGAAACTGATCCAAAGTATAAGGCATTTTTTACTTTATTATTCTATACTGGTCTGCGTAGAGGAGAATTACTAGGATTAACGAAGGAAGATATAAACTTTGAAGATAACACAATTACTATCGATAAATCAATAAATCCTAAAAATGGAGTCTTAGCAACAATACCAAAAACGGATAAATCAAATAGAACTTTACAAATGCTAAATAAAGTTTCTAAGCTTCTAAAAGAATATATAAAAAATGTGGATGATAAAACTATATTTGGATTAAAAAATATTAAACCTACTACATTACAAAGAAAATGTGATAAAAATTGCTTAAAAGCAGGAATAACAAAAAATATAAGAATACATGATTTTAGACATTCTTTTGCAAGTTTATGTATAAATAATAACGTTCCTATAGAAATATTAAGTGAATATTTAGGACATGAAAGTATTTCTACAACAATAAATACTTATGCACATTTATATCCTGATTCACAAGATAAACTATTAAATATTCTTAACAACATTTGAAAACAAGACCAAAATCAAGACTAAAAAAAGAAAAACCCTTATAAAATAAGGGTAAATTAACATATGGTGTCCCAGAAGGGAAAGTACACAATGTATTTTTAAAAATTTGTTTATATACAACAGAAAATGGCATTTATGCTTTATTTTAAAAGGAATATGTCAACAATTTAACTTTTATTTGTCAACTAATTATAATTAATATTCTTATTTATATGAGACTAAAACAAGACCAAAACAAGACCAAAAAAACTAGCGTTGCTAGTCTTTTTTAATACATTTGTATTGCGTCTATTTCATATCCATAAATTCCAGCATAACTTTCTGAACCAGTTTTAGTTCTACTGTCTACCCACGGTAACCAACCCATTCCTTTAACATGGACTCTATATTTTACCCAACCTCTTGTTGACCATATCTTTACGCAATCTATTGGTCTACCATAAATACCACTATAAGAATTTCCATCATTATTATTAAAGTTTTTAGAACTTATTTCTTCTAGCCATTCATTTTTTGGTGCACCTAATATATGTGATTGAATAAATATTTCTCCATATTGAGGTTTTGCTTTTAATCCGCTAATTGCTCTACCGTATCTACCAGCATATCCATTAATAGTACTGTCACATCTATTGACTTTTTCTAACCATATTCCATCATATGCTTGATATGTGATGACTCCTGTAGTATCTTGATTTGCAATTGGCTGAGCTTGTCCATTTAATTTATCTTGAATCATTTTTAAGAATCTATTCCATCCCATATCCAAAGTTCTATGAGGACAGTATTTATTCATATAGTCTTGGTGTTTTGTAACCTTATCAATTCCCCAACCATATCTTTTAAGAATATCAACAATTAATTCTACTGCGTTTTGTTCAGCCTTGATAAATCTCTCTCCACCTGATTTAGAATAACAAATTTCAATTGCTATACCTTCACGATTTCCTTTACCATTTCCGTCTCCTGCATGCCAACCATTTCTATTTTCTTCTATACCTTGAACAACTCTATAATCGTCTACAGCATAATGAAATGATACTTCGTTACTATTACCTAGCATGTATGATATTTCAGCCATAGCAGAGGCGTCATTGTAAGTATTGTGAACTACTATTCTTGTAGGGTTCATTGAATAAGGACATTTCAACCATCTTTGCGAATCAGGACATTTAACTTTTGTTAATATCATTCTGAATCACTTCCTTTTCCATCACTATCTTCATCAGAGAATTCATTTTCTTCTATATTCTTCTTATATAGTTCTTCATCAAATTCTACTTCTTCTATTTCAAACATAATTACACCTCTTTCTTGTCTAATTCTGTTGTCATTTTTTTAAGAGCATTTTCTAATACTCTTTTTAGTTTTGCTGGTATTGGTAAACCACACAATACCATATTTTTTAGAATGCTAGTTGCTTCATATAAGATAAACATTATTCCAAATAGTTCATTAAACCCACAGTCGTTCAAATGTAAAAAATTATTGAATTCATCTGGAAGAAAAAACAAAAGATTAATTTTTAACATGTAATCCAATAATATAAAAGCAATTGCACATGCTATCATTGCGCCTTTTCTTAATAACCCATTTATTCCAACAGTGCTATTCCATTTGCGCTCTTTTAATGCTCTAATTGAGCCAAGTATTACATCTAATGCAATAAGTAATAAGATTATTTTTAATGTATATTTTGAATTTAATAAATTTATTATTTTTTCTATCATTTTATTTCCTTCTTTCTATTTTAATCATCTGCTACAATATATCCATGAATTGTAGCATTATATATGTTAAATGCAACCCCAGAAACTCCCTCAGTTTTGTATTTTAAATTACATCCATTTCCTGAGTATGACATTGCTTGTTCAAGCACTATATCCGTTTCCTTAAAGTAAGCAGTTGCTCCTATTTCTCTAAAATCAGTTCCGCTCCATGTTCTTACAGAATTCGTTTGAATATTATTGATAAGCATTGTAATTGACAATTCACCTTGCGATGTTCCTTGAAATGTTAATCTATATTCCTTATGAAATCCCGTTGGAATTTCTATATTTTTAAACAAACCATCAATTAATGAATAGTTATATTCTCCTAGTAATTTTGTTGTGTTTACAGGTCCTGCTCCACTAAAATTTGTTAATAAAACTTGAGAACCTATATATTGTCTTTTAAACAAATCATTTCCGTTAATTAATACTTTATTTTTCTTTATTTCAAGTTCTGGTATAATTTTGATTATTTGTCTTTTTATAGTATCAAGTGTACATACACTATCACCAAATACAAATTCAAATTCATATGTATTAAGAGCGGATATATTATTTACTGTTTCATTTATGGTATATATTCCATCATTACCAGTACTACCAAAAATTACATAGTCGCTCCATGTTGAACTATTTTCCAATTTGTATCTATATTTACCCCAAAACTGGTTATTTAATCCACTTTGTTCAGTGATTTTCACTTGAGCATTTATAGTTACCGATGTTGTTGATGGTCTTGATAAATTTAAATTTAAAACATTAGGTGTTGAATACATTATTGGATTTATTCTTTTTGATATTGTTGTTTTAAATCCTCTACTGTCATAAACTGAAACTTTTAAATAATCAACATTCATTATAGGATTATTTAGGTCTATTTCATTTGTCAATGATGTATAAAACTTGCCATTTAATTCAACTTCATATTTTGAAATTGAAGCCTCATTTTGAGCAGTAGCTTGTCCACATGTGATTCTATATTTAGTAATTGACGCAATTGATAATCCATTATCATCACTTATTGCACTGTTCCAATTTGTTAAATTCTCGGTGTATTCGTCAATTGGTTGAAATGTAAAGCTTTCAAAAATAGGTTTATTTATTGATTCATTAACAATCAATTTTCCGTTCTTAGTACTTGTTCCGACTAATGTATTATCTTTATATGTTTCAACAACTATTCTTGTATTTAATTCTTTTGTATTTGCTGTCAGTTCATATAATGTTTGAATATCACTACTTGACATAGTAAACTTAACTGATGTTTCTACATTAGATTGTTCTTTAAATTGTAGTAAGTCTACATAGTACTTAACTGTATGAACAAATTGATCACTGTATCTACCTATATTTACTGTTAAATCGTTTCCTATTACTAGGTTAGAATCACTTGTTATATAACTTGCTCTTGGTATAGTATCTAATGTAATATCGCCATTTATCCTTACTTCCCCAGGTCCCCAACCACCAGAACCTAAACTAAATGAACACGCAATATTTAATGTTTTACTTCCATCTGCGTTATGTGGAACATCGACCTCATAATAGTTTCCTACTTGTTCAAGAATGTTTTCTGCATATCTTCCAGTAGGTGAATTATAATTTGTATAAGTCCATTGATTATCGCTGTTACTATTAAAATTTCCATATCCCCTAGATTGTCCATTTATGCTTAGGTTGCAGTTGAAGACAGTACCATTCCAATCTTGATAAGACGAAGTTGTATCTACTAATGGAATGATTCTTACTCGTGATGAATTACGTGCGATTCTATCGTCTTGATTATTGACTACTTGCCAATAAAGAAAACTTCTAAATTTATCAGTATGTTGTGTTACACTACCTTGTATTAATCCACTAAGCGCCATAATCATCACCCTCGTTTTCTTTATGATAGAATGCTGTACTATCGCTAGTACACAATATTTCAAGTTTTGGAAGTCTTATAGATTCACATTCTGCTCTTTTTGTCTTCATTCCTTTTCCAGTTAATTGCCACAATGTATTACCACTATTATCAGTTGCTATATCTTGTTTTTCATCAATAATACGATTGTAGCCATCTACAGTATTGTAAATATATATTCCTTTATCACCACTGATTTTAATATTTTTTCCCCAGTAGTTTTCTCCACTTGCTGGTTGCCATGATGTATCTGTTGTAGAAACCATACAATCAGCAATTAAGAATTTCATATCAGGTCTTGGTGTTGCGTCCATTTCACCCATAGCACTATATACATAAGTCCAACCATCAAACATAATTATTTCAACATTATTTTCAATTTGTTCTTTTGTATAATCAGTTGATATCCATGTCTTTGATAAAATTGTGCCAGTGTTATCTACTTCGTATTGAGGAGTATATAATTTATCTTTTGTATATGTATCTATATCTTCTGTACATAACCATAGTTGAGTGAAATCAGGTGTATTTGGTATTTCTGGTACAGTTGAACTTTCAAAAAATTGTAATTTCTTTTTTGTGTGGATACTTCTATATGTATAATAAGCCGATACTTCATCTATTGTTTCCCACACTTTTTTCCAATAAAATCTATTTATAGGATTTAAAATTGGATTTTTAAAGTTAACATATACACCATCATTTACAAAGTTGTTTCCTATACTAAAACAAGGCAAAATATCGACAGTGTTATCAAGAATATCAACTTCTCTTTTGTATTCTTCAAAGGAGTCACTGTTTAATAAATTATCAGGTATTGAAATTACAGTTTCCGAAATTACATGATTTGTCCAAAAATCATATACATTAAGATTATTTTGAATATTATCCATTTTATCGTCTAGTTGATATAGTATTAATCTTGCTTTACCACATAATCCATCTATTTTTGATTTTACAGAGAAGTAAAGTTTGTTTACATTGCTAGGAACTGTGAATGATTCACCATATATGTAATCTTCGTCCATTGCTGTGTATGTATCTCTTACAGTTGGTATCAATAAGAATGCTGATTTTGCAATTGTGCTGTTTTCTATAAAATCATTTGTCATTGATGAAAAAATATTTGGTGATATATTTGTATATTCATTTGTATAGTCGATTAAGAATCTTTTAAAACTTTCTGTATCAGTATAATTAGCTTCTACAAAAGTAAATAATTCTTCGTACATGAAATCCATATAAAAGTTATATTTATCAGGATATATATAATTTCCGTTCCAAACTACTTGTTCATAATAATATCTTCTACTATATCCATCTTGATAATATAAGCCATACCAGCAATCTCTTTCGCTATCGCTCGCTTCACCCACAACATGTATAAAACATGTATAAATATCATTTACTGCACTCCATGTTGAAATATACTGATTGAATTCATTCCATGTTTGAAATTCAATATATGGTTTTAACATTTTACATTTATAACCTATTGTTCCATTTTGACCACTGGAATTTTTCATTAAATTCAATCCGCCTATTTTTTGTAGGTTCAAATTAAGTTCTTCTGCAGTATTTTTTAATTCATTTATAGAACCTGATATTGTTTGCTTATTTCCGTCTTCATCTATGTAATATTGACTATCTTCTATCCTTTGATTTATTTCATCAGATTGAAGTTGTAATTGTGATGTTTTTTCAGTATTTTCGCTTGTTTCTTGAACTAATGCAGTAATAGTTTGTTTTTGTTTATTTACTTCTACTTCTGTATTTTTAAGTGCTTCTCTAAGCGATATTTTTTGTTTTGTTTTTATTTCTTGTTCTGTTAATACTGGACTTTGAATTGTACTTTCGAATGATCCGTCATATATAAAATTATGTAATAATACATATGTATCAAAATACTCTGTATCAGTTTTATAAACTCTTATTTTATCCCCAAGTTTTAAGAATGGTTTTCCATATAAAGTTGTTAATTTACAATCTACATATGTAAGATTATGAACTTTATTCCATATTGCATTTATTGCTAGTTGTCTTAATTCGGAATTATATAATATATAATCTTCATTAATTGTTAATGTGTGTTCACCATTTAAGGTAATACTTTCATCATCTTTTATAGTTACATTTTCATCATCAATTTGACTATTTTTTATAACTAAACAATTAATAGGACCATATACAATTTTGCCACCTTCAAGGTTTGTATAATCATTTCTATAAAATGTATAATCGGGTTCAACACTATTGCTTAACCAACATAAATCTATTTCGTTTGTATCATTATCTATATCGGAGAAAGTTCCTGATACTTTTTCAATTGTTTGTAATACTAATCTATTTTTTTCTCCATTCGTAAATGGATTATTTGCAATTGGTATTGTGTTATTATCAAATTCTAAGTTTTTAGGTGTTAATTCTAATTGATTACATAAATCTATATATAAGTCTCTTAGTGTTTTATTTCCTTGAGTATAATCAATTCCACATATGTATTTATCTTCTAATTTTGAATTAAGGTCATCATATGCTGTTATTTGCCCCATATTTACCGTTTGTTCGTCTTTAGGACGTTCTATGGTATATTTACCCATATTAAGAATTTCGTGGCTCTCATTGTCATATTTCACACCAATTTTGATATCTATTTTTTTGTTTTCTAAATCTAATTCATTTATGTCTAAAATATCACTTGTTACTTTTTTTGAATATACTGAACCAATTATCTCATTATTAACAATACAACCATTATCAATTGTTACTTTTTGTAATCTATCTGAATTTTTTATTTTGTTTTCCCAGTTTGTATATTCAACTTCAATAATGCTTTCTAATTCAGTACCAAGAGTAATAATATTTTTGCCTTTTATTAAATTTATATTTGGTAATTCTATATTTTCTTCTGTTGGGGTTGCTAATACATAATCTACTGTTACATTATTTTCAGATAACCAATCATTAATATCATTAGAATTGTTATATCTATCATCTCTTATATATATTCTGTGGTTTGCTGTTGCACCTCTTATACCATAATTAAACATTCCACCAGCACCTTCAGAATTAACTAAATATTGTCTATAATGACTTGCGAAAATTATTTTTTCATTGTAACTTGACGGAATAATTAAATCAGATTTATTCATATAAAACAACGGTGCATTATAAGTTCCATAAGTACCATAATAAGTTAGAGCATTTGTATTACCATCTAAAATAACTTCACCTAATTGTCTTACAACTTTACCATTTATAAAATCAATATAATCACTATATTCATTTATTTTTCTTAATGGTTCATCTAGGTATATGTTTGTTGTTTGATTGTAGTATGGTTGATATTTAAATGTATCTTCAGTTATAGTAGTATCTTCTAAAATACTTAATCTAAATTTTATAGAACCACTTTGACCCACATCAAATCTAACAAGAGTTCTTAAATCTTGTGATGATAATGTACTCTTTGTTGTAACAGGTATAATTATTTTCTGACCTGCTGATAGATTTGAAAATTGATAGAGTGTGTGCCAACTCTCAATTGAAGAATTATTATGTCTTGTAAATGGATATAGTGACCCTGTACCACTTACACTTTCAATTTCACACACAATCAAATAATTTGTTGATGGTTGTAACAACGGAGATTTTTGAATCATAACATTTGTATAATGTGTATTGCTACCATTTATATTATCATACGAGCTACTTATGAAGTCGTTGTCATCAATATCTACTTCGGATGATACACTACCACTACCAGCTGATTTACCATGTATATTGTATATATTTTCACTTCTAACATTAACTGGTATTTTATATTTTCCATATGGTTCGTATGGTGTAGCAGTTGAATTTTCTTCTATTTGAATATCATAAAAAGTTATGGTGCTCGTTCCTTGAACTTTATTGTTCCATCCTAAGTAAAAATATACTCCTAAACTTGTTATTTCACTAGGGGTAGTAAAAGAAAAATTGTCTTCAGTAATGACACTACCATTTGAACCGTTTATATAACTTCGCATTGCTCCAGCATTAGTAAAATTATCTCCTAATACTGTGTGTTTTTTCGAAATTGTATATTGTGTATTAGGTTTAAATTGTGTTATATCAAAATCAATTCTTGCATACGATGAACTATTATCAGCAGTTGCTTGATTATAATTTAAAGAAAAACTGTTATTATTTATTTTAGAATATGTGGCACGATAACTATTTGAAGGTGAGTTTGGTACCAAAAATTTATTTTTTGTCCTATCTCCACAACTTATTATTTCTTGTGAATAATTTGGATTAGGTGTTGGACCGTTAGTGAAATTTTGATATTCAAAAGTATCTGCTGTTACCGTAGTGTCTTCCATTACAGTAATTCTAAATTTTGACGAATGTTCATGTGCACCATAAGATGTAAAAAATAATCTTAATCCCATTGTAACACCTTCAAAATTATCTTTTGTTGTAAGTTTTTTTACAGTAATTCCTACTCTAGGACTTAGAGCACCCAAAGCACCTTTAAATTGTTCGACTGCTCTATCTTGACAAAGTGTATATGTGTAATCGTTGGTAGTGTTTTCAAATTCTATAACAATTGCATATTGAGTATTAGGTTTTAAATTCATAGGTCTAGTAAAATAATTATAAAATGTAGTTCCAGATGATGTTTTATTGAGATAAAATTCAACCCATCCATCATCCAAAACAGTAAATGGGTTATTTACTGTACTTGTATCTAAATAATCATATAATTGTTGTCCATCTGTAGTTTTTTGATATGTATTACCAAATACTTTGTAATCATTTAATGGTCCTTCAATTGCCTCATCAGTTGTAATTATTGAACCACTTTTTTTAGTTATATCTTTTATTGATATAGTTCCTAATCTATTTTTATATGCATTATTTTTGCATTCATTTATAAAATCATTACTTGCCATAAATTACACCTACAATTCTATTATTGCTTGTGTTGCAGGTTCATATAATTCTACAACACCATTAGGCATTACATAAGGTAACATCGATTGTGCAAGTCTATCTCCTCTATAGCAAGTTATGTTTTGCCATTGCTTTGTAAATGGATTTAAGAAATCCACTGATATTGGTGAAGGTCTTTTTATTATTTCTGCATAAAAGTCCACCATTTCATCATCTGTTAATGGTCTAGACACTAAGTCAATTCTCCATTTTGTATTAATAACATTTAGTACCATAGTTCCATCTGCATTTGTTACATCACGACCACTATTTTTTGACACATCGTACCAAGATATTTTTGTTTGATTAGATAAATATTTAGATATATCTACACCATTTAGTCTAACTTTTGATATTACTAAAACTGGACCTGCTAATTTATACTTATATGATCCGTTTACAAATTCTTCTATCATAACTTCACCATCTTTCAATCTTCCCTTTGAAAGAAAGTGCTACACATCTATTAATAAGGAATATCTATAGGGCATACTCCTGTTTGTTTTGTTTTTTGATTAATTCTATCAACAACTACACCTTCGTCAGTATGTAAGTCTAATTCAACTTGTACGGCTTGACTTCTAGTTTGAGACATCGCTGATACAACTGCGCTAAATATTGCACTAGCTATTTGCGATTGATTTAATACCTCTGTTCTACCGTTTATGTGTCCTACAATTTCGGCTCCATTTTCTCCTGCTACAAAGGCAGTTCCATGTGATGGACTTCCACCATTGGCATATTGTTGAATGTTGTGCCATGAACCATTTGAGAACACTCCACCATTTTCTCTTCTTAATAGAGAACCTAGCTTATCGAATATTCCACTTGCATTTATTTGTCTTGATATACTATTAAATAAATTGTCTATCGACCATTTCGCACTTGATGTGTCTGCAGTTACTTTTATTGTAGGATTCATTTGTTGTATACCTCGTTGTAATTCACTACTTATTGAATAACCTTTTTCATACATTTTATTTATAATTTGTTGTTGAATATCAGGATTAATTTTTTGAAAGTTTTCAATAAATTTCTCTTCGCTTCTCGTTGATAACATACCCCATGAATTAATTACTTCATCGCTTAGATTATCTACAGTACTAGACATTTTTACTAATTCATTAACTACCATTTGAATTGAAGAATCAGAACTATTTTTTAAAATTGCTTTTTTTTCATCACTTGCGTCTTTATACAAATCAATTATGTAATCTTTTGCTTCTAATTCTTTAGACATACGTTCATCTAATGCTAATTTAATTGTTCCATTATCTGTTACATAGCTGTCCGTAAATTCTTTTGTTTTAGCCTCAATTTCTTCTAAGTTACCTGTTAATATACTTTCTTGTAAATCAGAATATTTTATTTGTGTATCTAAATTTTCTATATATTTTTTTGTCGCATTATCCAATGTTGTTTTTGCTTGATTTAATTCATTTTGCAATTTTTTCAAACCATCTGTGTTTGCCTTAATTTTGTTATTCCAATATTCTTCGAAAGTGATTACTCGACCATATGCTTGAGTAATAAACCATTGGTTTGTATCATAATAGTCTCTAGCCTCTTTTTGTTTTTTATTATATTGGTCTAATAATTCATTATATCTTTTCGTGTAATCATTTTTTTTAGCCCATAATTCTGTTTCATTTTGTAACGCATTTGCATATTTTTCTTCGTTTGCTTTTAATATGATTTCGGCTTTTTTCTTTTCAATTACATCTTTTATGTTTTCAGATAATTCATGATATTTTTGAATTTGACCATCTAACATTTTATATTCTGTTCCATATGCATTATTTAGAACTGTTAATATAAATTCTGCTCTTTCTTCATATCCTTTTCTAACATTTCCATTCTCATCAGTTATTGATTTTAATTCTTCTAATAACTTTTCATGTGAACTTGTTAATGCCAAATTAGATGTCAAGTTTTGTTCAATAGCTTTGTCTTGTTCATCGAGTGTTTTAATATAATCATCTAATGCTTCACGTTGTACTTTAGACTTTTCAACCATTTTGTCTGTTTCAGTTTGGTATCCATTTATAGCGCTAACTAATTCTAATAACGCACCAGTTGCTCCACCTATTACTGCACCCCATGCACCAAATGTTGAACCACCAATTAAAGCACCACTAGCAATTCCACCTAAACCGCTTGCAACAGTTTGAAGTGAATTTCCTAGATTCCATCCTTCATTTGATACACTCTTCATAGCACTAGACATACCATTCATACTTAATATTAATCCGCCAGTACCTACTAATGTCATTTTAAATTTATCCATTACAGATAATGATTTAGACCACATATTAATTGAATCACCAACACTAGATGTTAATCCTTTAAAACCACCAGCCATATCGTCTTTTAATAATGATATTAATGATTTTGTTGGAGATAACAAACTCTTAGTTGTTTTTACTAATCCAGTACTTCCAAAAACAGTAATTAATTTTTTTCCAGCATTAAATAATTTAACTGCTCCAGTGACTAAACCTAGACCTACAAGTATCTTTCCTTGAGTTGATAATCCTTTAAATGAATTCCACATATTTTTTAATGTTTTTTGTATTCCTTGATATTCAAAATATGTTTCTCCTGTTAATGGATTTATCTTTTTAGTGAATCCTAGCCATTCCATTATTTTATCTCTAATTTCAGTAGCTTTCATTCTGACTTTATCCATACCATTATCATAGCCTTTTATTGCGTCTAATAATCTCTGATCTATTCCGCCAGAAACTCCGCCACCACTACCATTATCTTTATTTTCATTTATGTTATGTATTTGGTCAAAACCTAATACTTGCCTTTTTAATTCTTTAACACTTCCAGTCGCATTATCAGCGCTATCTGCTAAATCATCATACAATCCTTCTTGTGTTGCTATACCATTGTTATAATCTTTTAACTCAATACCAAACATTGTGGCAATTGCTTTACACACTTCCTTAATTACCATTAATAATGCATTTGCATATGGTAATATTTGAGCAAAGCCACCTATAAATAGACTTGTTAATGCAACTTTAGATTCTACTAACTGTTGTTTGAATACTTTCATTTGGTTTGCTGGTGAATCAATTGTATTTGCAAAGTCACCCATTGCAACTTTTGCTTGTCTTAATGTAGCAATGTATCTTAATATTTCCTTTTCGGCTTGTGACATTTCTTTTACAGATTTATCTATACCTAATTCTCCAAGAATTGGTTGCATAGATTGTTGTGTTACATCGACACCATAGGCTCTCAATGGTTTTGTTTGACCTGCATATACACCTGCTCTTAATGCTTCTCCTGTTGTAGATTCACTTTTGTTATATAATGAAGCCAAGTCATAAGTTAACTTCGTCATTGTTTCAGACATTATTGCTGAATAAATATCAGGTATACCTACATTTTCACCCATAGATTGGAATAAACCTTGATATTTTAATGTTTCTGTTTGATTAGTACCAAAGGCTTCATTCATTCTATTTTGAAAATTCAATGCTTCTCTACCAAGTCTTGAAAATGTTTTTATTCCGTCTTTTTCAAGATTCTTAAATACTACATTAAATAAATTCATTTGTTCAGTTTTATCTACTGCTAAATCTAACCAATTTAGAAAAGTTGATGTTGCTTTTTTAGTACCATAAAATAATCCTGTAAGTGTTAGAGCTTTTCCTAATTTATTGACACTATTAGTTGCTTTATCAGTACTATCCTTTACTTTATCAACTTCTTGTTTTACTTTAGGAACACTTGCTTTCGCTTTGGTTTCTATTCTTCCTAATTCTAAATATGTATTTGTTAATACATTCTCTATATTAGTTAAACTTCTAACAAGTTTATCAACATCACTTTTAGCCTGTTGCGCACTTGCTTTGATTTGCATTTCTAATGTTTGATTTTCATTCATTTACTTTTTCACCACCTTTGGTTTCAATCCCTTTGGTAGTGCTACCTTTTATTGCATTTACTTGTTTAATTCTTGCCCTTATATCAGCAACTTGCATATTTATATGTTCTTGTCTTTTTTCTTCTGTTATTTCAGGCTGTTTTATTTCAATACCGTATGGTTGTTTTGGATAATGTACTTTTTGTTTACCAAAAGAATTGCTTAATGCAACTTGTATTGCTTCATATATATATGCACCTTGTAACCAAGCATTATAATTAAATATTTCTTGTTGATTTGTCATTTTATTATAATAAGAAAAACGGTATGCCCAGAATAAGTTAGGGTCGTCTTCCCAAAACTCTTTCACAGACATACCGTATGTTATCGCCATAGGCAATAAATCGTAAAACCAGTCTGTTAAGTTTTTATATTTGTTGCCTTTTTCTTCTTCATTTATGCTTCGATTATCTCTAGTTCGTCCTCTGTCTCCTTCGAGCCTATATCTGATAGGGCACTCATAAAAGATTGGTATTCCTCAATAGCAAATTTAATTACTTTAGCAGGTTTTTTACCGCTTTTATTATAAGTATCCATTAATTTAATTGCTAAGTTCATACTAACATCTTTATGATTTGCGATAAACAAACTTGCCCATACTAAATCATAATATGTTACAGGTTTTCTATCAAAATCCTCAATAGAAAATCCGCTTGCTTCTAGCCATTTAATTGAATCCCTATTCATTTCTAGAGTATAATCTTTTTCATTAATGTGTAATTTTAATTTTCTCATTGTTTTTCCCTACTTTCTACATAATTAAGCAGTTATTAATGCTGTAACTTCTTCTGCAGTTTTATCAGTGATTAAACCGTTTGGAACTGTATGTAATGTACATTCGATTATTCCACCAACTGATACTTCATTCTTCCATGTTTGACAAATACCTTTGTACATTGCACCTGTACCATCTGGATACTTAATTAAAATATCTTTAGTTGTGTTATTACATACTGCCTTAACTGCTGTATAGTCTTCTGCTTTATAGTTGTATATATAATCCATATCTCCTGTGTCAGGTCTATCTGGAGTATATAATTTTACAGGATCACTTGAAGTTGTAATTTCTACATTACCACCAGCTTGTCCTGTTGCTGGAGCTCCCTTTACTGCTACTAATTTAGTACTTGGGAACTTGTTAGCTGATTCTTCTTTTACATATAATTCAATACCATAATCTAACATTATTTATTCACCTCTCATTGTAATTTTCCCTTACAATTTTAAAGTGCTATCTTGGATATATAACTAACTTGCTTAATTCATACCCATATCTTGTATCAATAACTCCGCTTACTCTTATTACTGCTCTATGAACTGTTTCATCAGTAATACTAGCATTTGGTTCTACACTTATTGTTACTCGATAATTTGTTTTAAAATAATTTATTATAAGTGAAGTTAATTCTTCACATATTATTCTCTTTGATACTTTTTGATTATTTACAGTTTTATCTTGAGTATTGACATCTATTTCAATGCCAAATCTAAATCTTTCTTGTGTATATGATAAATTTCCATATTCATTTTGGCTAGGTAAAAGTTTAATAGGAATTATTGGGAATCTTTTACTTACAGTAGGCTTATTTTTTGTAACTAAAGGTTCATATATCGAATTAGTTTCAACATATTCTTTTAATTCAGGATATATCTTTGTATTAAATACTTCTTGTACTAAATCTGTTGTTATTGTCAATATAAATCACCTATCGCTTTTCCTATTGTAATTTCTATAATATTTCCAATTTCACTTTGTAATTGCATATATGCGTCATATAACATATGTCTACTATCTAAACCATGTGTCAATGCTCTTAAATTACCATCTTTGTCAATCCATTTATGAGGGTTAGGGTCTTGTTCATCAGTTGGATACCACCAACCAATAGCGCCTTTGCCACTTTTATTTACTTGATAACCATAATTATTTGCCCATTCGTCTTGTGTACCTTTTATACCAGTACCAAACTCATTAAAAATAATTATCATATCATCAGTGTAAACTCTTCCTATTTTTGTAGTTTTATCGTAATCCATAAATACTTCATTAGTATTTAAATTGTACTTTTCACAATTAATTTTGAATAACTCATATAACCTTTGTGTTGCATATTCTACAAAGTCTTCACAACCTGTTTCATATGCTTGATTTATTTTATTTAGTTGTTCCTTTAGATTTTTTATCTGATTCACTGATAGGTTTGTCGTTAGTGTTATCTTCTTCATTCTTAACCTCAGTTTTTTCTTTGATTAATTGATAACCTGCTTCAATTGCTTTTTTTGCTTCTGTTTCTGAATAAAATACTAATCCATTTGTAAATTTATACATATTATCACTACTTTCCTGTAAGTTTTTCAAAATATATTGCTATAACTGAATTTTGATTTCTTGGCGGATGTAATCTATAATTTGCTTTATCACCATTATTTGTTTCGTTTTCTGGTGTAGCACCATCTAGATAAGCAACATCAAATTCTTTAAATACGTCTTTATATTCAATTGGAATAATGGCTTTTTGTGTCATATTCGCCTTTTCTCCAAATTCTCTTAAATCGGAATCAGATGTTAAAGGCTGATAATTGAATTCATATGGTATTGGTTCACTATACACATCAATTAAGTTTCCTTCATCGTCCGTTATGGTTTCAATTTTACTTGCTATCCATAATTTTTTATTCCAATCTTTAGGATTTGCTTTTATATTTAATATCATTTGATTGCTCCTGCTTTTGGCACTAATTCATGGATTAGACTAGGCGAAACCAAACTTGTTAAAAATGATACCGATAGACCATTTTCAGCATATGATTGTACACCTATTCTTTCCATAGCCTTATATAATTCGATTGCACATCTTGTTTGCCAATTTGCCAATCTTTTATTTGTTTTATCTAATTCAGTTACCGTTAAATCATAAGGATAAAGTGTATTCAGAGCCACAACTTCTGCGTCATCTAGCTTCGAATTAAACACATCATCCTTTGTGTTATTGGTTGAATCACCAAGAATTTCTAGTCGCATTTTACTTATTTGTTGTTCTTGACTCATAAATACACTTCCTTACTTAAAAATTTATATTTTAGCCTTCTGTTTCTTCGTCTTCAGTAGTTTCTGTTACTGTAACAACTTTTTGCCCTACTGGTGCAGTAAATGTTGTCGATAAGTCAGTAATTTTACCGTGGAACCATTCTGGACCGTGGTCTAATCCAATTTGACCAAAGATTTGATAACTTGTACCAGCACCTACCTTTGCTAATTCTTCTAAGAAGAAATTACCTTTACCTGGTGTTGGTTGCTCTACTGGTCCTATTACTGATGGATTAACTACTAACGCAGTTCCTTCAGGAATGAATTCTCCTAAAGCCACTTTAATAACTGCTCCTATTGGTAATAATAAATCTCTTACTTGAATTCCGTAAGCACTTGCATATGGAGTTCCTACGTTCATACCCATTTCAATTGCATTACCATGTAATTGTAATAAGTTAGCAGAATTTACTAATAATACTAAGTTAGATATATCTCCACCTGCATTTTTAATTTTTGTAACTAAACTATTTACAATCCATAAGTCTAATGCTTTACCGTCAGCGTCTTCTGTATTTGTAGTAATTGCTGATACCATACCTCTTGTTTTATTTATAGTTGCGTCTGATACTGCTTTGTTGTATACGCCTTGAATGAATGTCTTTTCAATGCTTCTCTTGATTTTTTCCATTTTTCTTGCAACTTGGAAATCTAATTCATTTTGTGGATTAGCAACTTGCCCTGCAATATTTACACCACTTAAAGTAGCCATATTAGATTGTTTTGCATAACTGATTGCAACTGATTCCATGAATATTTGAGTAACATTTGTTAATTGTTGTCTTGTTACGAATGTTGCTGTTGGTGCAGTCAATGAAGCAGTTTCACTTATTGCTGGAATTGCTCCTTCTTCACTTGTATAGAATTGTCCAGTTACGAATTCTACTGAATTTGTATATTTTACATTTCCACTTATCATATTTAAAAATGGAGTATTTGTATTCGCTTTGTTATATAATAATCCCGAATAGTTAGGACATGCGAATGATTGAACTGTTCCGTTCATAATTTTCACCTCGTTTAATCTTTCTAATCCCTTTTTCTTAAACGAGTGCTACATTTTCATTAAATACTTGGTTTGTTTTGTTCTTGAAATATTTGAGTCATTATAGAAGTTTGTTTAACTATATCTTTGTCTTTAATTGCTTGATTTAATTCATTTTGCAATTGTTCAATTTTACTTACTGATGATGAACTGTCTGTTCCACCAATAGGTTTTGGTGTATTATTTAACAATTGTGTTGTAGTTTCTTTTGCAGTTTGGTCTTTAGTTTTATTTAATAATGATATAAAACTATTTGCTAATTTAACTGATTTGTCTAAATCTTCACTTACAATACTTTGTAAAGTTTCTTTTAATTCAACATCATCGTCTTTTACTTCAATACCATTTTTTAAAAGTAATCTTTCTACTGCTAAAGAACTCTTTTCAATTGCATTACTTTTTTTATCTTGTTCAAACTGTTTTCTTTCTGCCTCTGCTTTTTCATCAGCAGTCATTTTAGATTGTTTAAATTCATCATATTCAGTTTGTATTGCAGATACTTTGTTTTCTGCATTTTTTAGTTTAGCATTCAAATCATTATATTTATCCTTTGGAATAACTAATGTTGCTAAACCTTTTTTAATTGCTTCTACCCTTTCCTCGTTTGTTGTATAAGTTTCATCACTTAATACATTTTCAATAACTTCATTCATTTTGTACCTTTCCCACTCTTACGTTTTTATAGTTGTCACGTCTCAACAATCGAGTGTCATAGATTTATGCTCTCTATGATAAGCAGTTTTATGCTATTATAAGCACCACTGAATAGATATACCTAACTTCTAACTTAATAGGCTTGTTATGGTGTTTCTAATGTTCCTTATCAATACCATAACGAAGTTCATAAAATATGCAATTATATCTACTCGGTGCTACTTACAAAGTAGCGATATATATTTAGAAAAACTAGGGCTCCATCAGTTATAACAGTGCCCATGCAAAAATACTTGCATTTTTTCCCAATCAAATTTATGGTCAGAGAAATAGGATTTGAACCTATAACCTCTACATTCCAAGTGTAGTGCACTACCAAATTGTGCTATTCTCTGATATGGGGTGGTATATCAGAATTGAACTGATACCTACAGTTTGGAAGACTGTCATTCTACCATTAAACCAATACCACATGGCAAACCGATTAGGATTTGAACCCAAACTAACAAGGTTGGAGCTTGTTGTGCTACCGTTACACTATCGGAATATGGTGCTGGAAGTAGGACTTGAACCCACAACCTAGTGATTACAGATCACTTGCTCTACCAATTGAGCTATTCCAGCAAATTCCTACGTCCATACAGGTTTCGTAGGATTGGACTTACATTAAAGGCTTCACAAGTTTCTCTAAACGCCTATACTCGTTACGAGTTATTTTTATCTTCTCCAGACTCGTCCTTTGAAGTAGATGTTGTCCTAAGACTTCCATCGCTATTTTCTTGTAATTGTTTGCTTGCTTTATCTATAAATAATTTAATCCAATTTTCTACACCACCGTAGAATTCAATTGATTTATTAAATGCTTCATTTGTATCACTATATAATCCACTTGTTGTCATAGCAACATCTGGAGCAATACCACTTTGAATTTGATTCATTAATCCTTGTGATTTTACTAGGAAATTGTCTGACTTGTTTCTTGTGAATTTTTGTTCTACATCTTTTAATGTCAAATCTTTAATTCCGCTATAAGGAGCAAGTTTACAAATTCTTAAAATTAAATTTAATTCGGGTTTAGCACATCTTTTAAATGCCATTTCATCCTGTTTTGCTCTTTCGTCAGCCATAACCCAGCCTTCTCCTAACATTCTAGCTTGTCCAGTGTCTCCACCACTTGCTTTTTCATTATCTTTTGGAATACCGATAATATTTAAAGCAGAATTAAACAATCTATCATGTAGTACTTTTGCATTTTTATGGTCTATATTATTTGATAATAATTTCAAATCTGCTGGTCTAGATGGATCACTTGTAGCAATTTTTATTGCTCCTAAATCTAATAATCCTTCATAGTCTTCTTTGTCTATGTCTTGGTTAACAAATACTAATAAACTTTGAATGAATTGTTCTAACCCATCTATTTCATCAGAAGTTATCCTATTTAATTGGTTCAATATATCCATAACAATTTCAATAATTCCTAATCTTGATTTATTTAAATAATACTCAATAATAGGAATATCTCCCATTATATGATATTGAATAAATTGAACTTTAAATGATGTTTCTACAATTCCTTTATTCAATGTATAATACCCATTTTTTGTATATATACTTCCTTTTATAGAACTATCTTTAACACCTTTTGTATATGTACATCCAAACAATTTTTTATGTGGCAAATAACTCGAATATACTATAAATGTTTCTTTACTATCTAAATTGTCAATTTCAAATGGACTATTTTCGTCTATTTCAGGTAATATCAATCTATGTGCTATTCCTGATATGTATAGACTTTCTGCTAACTCAGTATCTTTTGGATATTTATCTTCGGCTAACATATAACTGTTCAATACATTAACCTCTGGATTAGCAACATCACCACGCTGTACATATTGAATTGGTTCACCAAATACATAACTTTTCTTAAACTCCGTAATAAAGTATGCATTATTTTCTACCACTTTATTGTTTATAGTTGGTCTAACCTCTTTTATTTTATTTAAAATTGGCTGATAACCTTTATAATATTTTTCTAAATAATCTATTTCGTTTGAATTTTGTAAATGAACACTAAAAACATCATTTAATATTTTAGTTATTGTTTCAGTATTCATATCTTCTGGTTTATAATCTGCATAAATAACTTTCCTACCAAATAATCTATATTCTTCGGGTCCGACTTTTATTGTAGCAGGAGTATCGGTAGGTCTTTGTGCAGTTACTTCTGTATTTTCAGTTTGCTCAACTGTATTTTCATTTGTTATATTTTCTTGATTTTCCATATTACCACCACTTTTCATTATCAGGATAGTTCCCAAATAATAAAATGAGGGAACACAACAATAAAATTATTTTACGGTTATGCTCCCGTGTAGCACTAAACGGTCAATGAAGGGAAAAACTAGACCGTTCGCCTTACTTATACCTTATATATGGAATTTTGAAAAGATTTCAAGTATAATTTACGAACAAATATTCTCTAAAATATTCTTTTTATTGGCTTAGGCTTTGATAGACTACCTCTACCCATTATAATTTCACTACCATACATACAAACCGAATCAATTCCATCATCGTGTACATTTGGTTTATCGAATGAATATTTTGTAATATTATCCATCATTCTGCCTATATCTGTATTAGGTCTTACAATCGATTTATCTGGGAATACAACTTGTTTTTGTATAATTCCTCTATTATTTTTTATACGTTCTTCTTTTTTCACTGTATTATATTTTTCGATAATAGTACACCAATATATTCCTCTTGCATGTAATTTATCTTCCAATAATCTTTTTAATGAGGTATCAATATTATTTTCTATTACAAGTGTTGTTATTTTATGTTCTATTATTTTTTCTATTATTTCATCATATAAATCATCCATTGGCTTTTGCTTATAAATTGCGTCAATTAAATAGTGATTACCATTATTATCATTTTTAAATATAGGCATTGATACATTGTCTTTTCCCTTTCTTGCTGTATCTAATGTAGCCATTGAATTTGGTGTTAAATTAGTTGGTTTATCTATATAAGTTCTAATGCATTCCCAAGCAAATTCTCTTCCTGTTGGTGCAATTGGATTTTGCTGATATACGCAACTAAATAAGAAAGGATCTGTATTTTGTTCTATTTGTTCAGCAATTTCTTGAGGATATACCTCAGGACATGTTGTCTTATGGTTTTCGTCTAGCATAGGTACACGAATAACAATAGTCGATTTATCTTCGCTTTGCATAACAAATTTATCATCTGTAGGTTGTAATGGAGATACCTTGTTTCTATCTTCTATAACTCTATTAAGTATATCTTCAGGAGTCCATTGTGTACCTACAAATATAAATTTACACTTTTGACCATCACGTCTATTCCACCATTCAGTTAACCATTTATCATAAATATCTCTATGCACTTTCTCACTATTTGCCTCTTCTGCTCCTTTAGTCATATCATCGAATATTATTGCAAATGAAGCTCTTTCTCCTGTTGTTGAACCACTACGAGTTCTTGCTATGTGATTTGATTTAGGAACTATTGCATTTTTAATTTTCCAATCGGATTCTCTTTCAACTTCAAAAGGTTTCCCTTTATATAGTCTAAATAATGGGAATATTTCGGCAAATTCAGGGCTAGATATTATTCCTTTAACAGTTCTACTAAAACCTAATACCAGTTCATCAGAATAAGACATTCTTATTACCGAATTATTTATGCTTAAACCATAACCCCACGCAGTAAATAGTGTTGCTAAATAACTTTTACCCATTGATGGTGCATAAGAAACAACTATATATTGTAAATCATCATCAAATGCTATTCTATTCAAAGCATTTACATATGGTTTTAATACTTCTCTACGATTTGCCAATACTTTTTTTGGTTGATTCCATTCGATATAGTCTACAAAACACTCAAAATCCCTTTGTGCACAAAAACAATAAACTTTTTTATAATAATCAAAAAAGAGAGCCATATTGTCTATATTGCTCCCTTCGATTAATTTTTCTAGTATTGGAATTAATTTGTGTTTTGCTACATTAACACTTTTTAATTCGTCTTCTTTAAACCAACTTTCTAATATCGATAGTGCTGAACCACACCATTTCAATTTTTCTTGTTGACCTAATTTTTTTGTTTTCAATGCTGATAATATATCATTAAAAGTATTCTCGAGTGTAGTTTGTTTTTCTTCTTTTTTTATTGCGATTTTATCGCCTATTTTGTAACTCATTTTTCACTCTTTCTATCCCTAGAAAAAGTGCTACACTTTTATTTTAATCTATTTTTTTTAAAATATTTTCCCATTTTTTATATGCGTCTATATATAATTCTTTTTTGTCGCCATTATAAGTGAGTTCATAATACATACCATCTGATACTGTTGTACTTACCATTGCTTTATTATTTTGGAGAGTTTTACAGCTCCATACAATAAATACATCTTCTGGTGTTATTTTCGTGTCATCAGTTTTTTCAACTCTATTATTGAAATATTCTACAATAGTTTCAATACATAGTTTTTCAAAGTCATTATTTTTCATTTGTTGCACCGTCTACCTTTGTGGGTTCATCATTATTTTCAGAACCATTATTTTCGTTGTTATCGGCTTGTTCATCACTTGCGTCTTTGCTTTTCTTATTCTCCTCATCATTAGATGTTTCATCATCATTTGTATCAATACTATCATAGTATTCTTTTTCTTCTTTCTTTGTTGCCTTTTTTACTAACCCTTTTTCAATTCTTTGCTCTGCTATTTCGTCATCACATTCAAATATTTCTCCAAATACTCTCTTTGTTTTTGTTTGTACATCTCTAAAGTAATCGTGTTTTTCGTCTTTAAATATTGCTTTTACTATCATTATTTATTACCTCTTTCTATTTTAAAATTACTAAAATCTATTACCAATTTATCTACATTCAATTCCATAGCCTTATAATATTGTTCTTGAATGTATTCAAATGCTTCTCTACATTCTTTTCCTGTTGTAAAAGATTTTAATATATGCCCTTCCGCAGTTAAAATTAATGTTTCTAGATCTAAATCAAAGAAATATTCCTTTTCTGCATTAAATTTTTTCTTATATTTTTCATATACCTTATCTGTTAATGTTTGTTTTTGTTCTTCTAATCTGCCTAAATCAAAAGGCTTCATTTTAAATTCGCTTGCCAATTCCTCTATTGATAAACCAGCGTCCTCTCTTAATTTTTTTGCTTGTTCTCCATAAATTAGTTTAGGTTGTCTTTTTCCTATGCCTAACAATTTTGTAGATCCAAATAATGTGTTTTTTTCATCCTTAAATATTATTTCCATTTATATTCCTTCTTTCTATTTTTCAATCATATAACATTTATTTGCACTTAATAAATAAGTTTTGCCATTGCTTTTTACTTGTAATTGTTCTCCTTCATAATCGTTCCATTTATCAATTTCTAATTTGAATTTATCTCCATCGTAATTGCAAATTATTTCATCATATTCATAATCAAAATCAAAAATTTGCTTATTACAACCCGTCAAACTGAATATCATAATCAATCCAATTACAACTAATAAAATTATTTCTAAAATTGTTTTATTCATCATTGTCATTTTCATATTTTATTCACCGCCTTCCCAATTAAAATGTTCTTTTAATTGACCATTTTTCATACGTACATATTTACTTATATTATTTTTATAATTAATTACAAAGCCTTCTACATTTCGCTTTACTTTTTGACAATACTTGTCATAAATACTATCTAAATGTTCTTTATTAGGCAATACATTCAATTCAATAACTTCTGGTACTATCCCTATACAATTTGGTATTTCTTGTGTCTCAAATGGATAAATAAACAATTTATGTTCATATATTAAATTATATAGGTTAAATTCGTCATCAACATTTGCCTTTGCAAACATATAATATCTTTTATCAAATTCGTCTACTGAATATTTTATATTACCCATGCCTAACCATTCACCACATATAACACTTTTTTCATGTAATTGGTTAAATACATTTTTATTATCTTTTAACCATTGATATAAACCTTTATATAATTTATCTTTGTTTTCTTCTAATTCATCAAAACTAAATATATTATTTCTTTGAGCAAAATATAGTTTGCCATCTTTTTTAAATATTACAAGATTGCTTCCATCTAATTTTTCTGTGATTTGTACTTTATCACCACAACAATTCACTCTTTTGGTTTTCGGATATATTTCTTTTTGTACCATTATTTCACTTCCTCTATTTTTTTTATTATTGCTTTTAATTCTTTTTGTGATTCTTTGGTTAATGGTTCTTTTACCATATTAACTAAGGTTCCTTGCTTTAATCCTAGTGCTTTTTCATATTTAACAAGTACTTTTGGTCTAAAACTACAATAACCATTTAAATAATTTGTTATATTTTGTGGGCTTGTCCTAACATCACCTAATTGTGATTCTATTTTATTTAATTCTTTGCATAATCTAACATTAGTCCACTTTTTCTTTTTTAAAATAAGCTTTATATATTCATTAACATTTAACATCATTAATCATCCGGTTCTGTTTTCCAATATAATCTTTTTATACAATCTTGACATATCGTTATTTGATATATTTGTGACTTATGAGGTTTTATAACAAAAACCTTCTTATCTTGATGTTCAATTGGAAAACCACAACACATACATTTTCCTTTTCTTTCTAGTTTTCTTAATTCAACATTTTCCATATTGTTAATTACAACTCCTTAATACTTTTATTGTTCTAAACTTTCCAGGTACGGTAGATATGTATCCTTTTTTTTCTAATTCAAATAATTTCTTTTGAACACAAGAAGTAGAATTATTCCCAATCATTTTACATAACTCTCTTACGGTAGGTGGGTAATGATTATTCTTTATAAAATATTCTATTGCGTCCAGTAATTCTTTTTGTTTAATCGTCAACATTTATATCACCGTCTAAACCTAAAACCCATAAAAGAGTTTCAAGCTCACTTTTTTGTTTTATCTTATTTTTTTTGATATATTCTACACGATTTGATATTTCGTCTCTTGTCTTCATTGATTTATTTTGTTGATAATAATTAAATAATGCTTTATATTGTTGATACACACTATAAAGATCATATAAATTATCTTTTATTTCAGTATTTCTCATGTATCCCACTCCTCACATTCATTTTGCCAATTTGAAGATTTAAATTCATTGTATAATGTTTTATATATTCTTCTACCCCTCATACATACCCACGGATTTATAACCAAATATGTTGTATTTTCTTTTACATCTTTTACTTTGTGAATAACATCATCCTCAACTAATCCTTTTAATTGTCTTTTTGCAGTAGATTCACTAATTTTACATATATTAGCAATATCTTTTAACTTTATAAATTTACCATTTCTATAAGATAAAATATTATCCATATAGCCTAAATAATAGACTAATTGATTAATTATAGGATACTTAATTGATATTTCAGACCATGCAACAGGATTAATCTTAATAAAATGATATTTAATATCTGTAGTATCTTGTAAATATTCTAATGCACCTTTTCTAAGAACTTTATCGCCTTGTTTTAATTTTACATATGAATATTGATTATCTAATGTATCATATATTGTTCCTGATTCATCAACTACATATAATTCCTTATCCACATAATCACACCTATTCACTAGCTTTAAAGTTATATATAGGTTTTATAATTTTTACTATATCTACAGTATCTTTGATATTATCTATAATTTCTTGCATAGGTTTATATACAAATGGTGCTTCATCTATTGTATTTTCATTAACAGAAGTCGTATAAATACCATTCATACTGTTTTGAAATTCTTTTAAATTAAAAGTTTCTTTAGCTTTCATTCTTGACATTATTCTACCTGCTCCATGTGGTGCAGATTGATTCCAGTCATCATTACCTTTACCAATGCCTATAATGCAACCATCTTTCATATTCATAGGTATTAATACCTTTTCGCCTTTTCGAGCAGATATAGCGCCTTTTCGAACTATGTTATCTTCAAACGATATATAGTTATGAATCGTATCAAATGTTTCATTCATAGATTCACATAAAATTGGTGGTATAGAGTGCCATTCGCCTAAATGTCCTAACACCGTCATCGAAAAACACCAAGTAACTATTTGATATGCTATTTCTAATCTATTTAGTTTTGCAAATTTTTGGCATATTTTCATATCATGTAAATAATCTTCTCTATATTTACCTTCCAAATATGCTAAATCTTTCGGTATCTTATTATAGTTAATTTGATATTCTTTTTTTAATTCTTCTAATGCTGATTGTATTTCTTGTTTTCGACCTTGTTCTTTATATGTTTTAATAATGTTTTGTTGTTTTTCTTTATATTCGCCTATATTATAATTACATAATTGGTTTGCTAGTTCTTGATAATATTCAGCAACTTGCTTTCCTAAATTTCTCGAACCTGTATGTATTACTAAATACTTATTGCCTTCTTCATCAACATCTATTTCTATGAAATGATTACCACCGCCAAGTGTTCCTAAGCTTCTCTCTAGTCTTTTTGTATCTTTTAATTCTCTATAACATTTTAAATCTTTTAATTCATCAAATTTAATCAATCTTTCCTTATGTACCTCTCTACCACTTGGTACAACGCCTCTAACAATTTTGTCAAATTCTTCCAAGTTAATATTTTGTTTTCCTAAATTAACGCATAGCATTCCACAACCTATATCAACACCAACTATATTTGGAATAACTTTATTGCCTAAATCACCTGTAAATCCTATAACACAGCCTTTGCCTGCATGAACATCTGGCATAATACGGATTTTACTATCTTTAAATGCGTCTTGTTCTAATAATTGATTAATTTGGTCTATTGCTTCTTGTTCTATATTTTCGGTAAATATTTTTAAATTTTTCATTTTATATTTCCTTCCAAAGTATTAAACATTCTGCAAGCAAGATCATCTACTTTTCCTTTTTCAGACAATTCTTTTAGATATAATGTTGTTGCTTTATCCTTTTTACTTTTATAATCATTATAAGCAATAGATAACTGCTCAATATTTGTAAAACCACAATCAGTAAAAAACTTTTCTTCTGCTTTAAATCTTTCATTTTCTTCTTTTAAATCATCATATGTTCTTAATCTATCTGCTATTTCCACAGCCGTATAACTTGTCATTATTTCTGTACCATCTACTATTATTGCTCTTACTTTTCTATTCATTATTATCACCGCCCTTTAATGCTTTATTTACTATATCTAAAAGTTCTTTTTGCATTTCCTGATGTATTTTATTATCAAATGTTTCTCCATAACATAATAATTTGTCTTTTATATCTAATAATGCTTGATGTTCTATTCTTTGTAATTGTTCATACCAACTAGCACCAAATGTATTTTCATTTCTTAGCCTAAATACAACTATATCTCTATCATTACAAGGTGGAACAATTTTAAATCCATCAGTTATTAAATTAATTTGATTTTTTATAAAAGGGTCATATTCTACTTTTTTTATTGTAAATCCATTTAAACATTTACCTAATAATACTTTTTCTATTTCTTCTTTATTCATTATCTACACCACCTTTATATTTTTTTAATTTACTTAAATATCTTTCATAAAGCCATATATTATGAAGTGTCCTCATAGGGTGGTAAAACGGAAATTTTAAACGTTTTTTGTACAATTTTATTCTTTCATGCGTATATTCTTCAATTTCGTGAATGACATTATTTAATCGTTCTATTTCTTGTTCTTGAAACATATATTTTGTTAATAAATCTTCTTTGGGTATTTGCAATAATTCTTTTACTTTTTTTCTGCATTCTTCTTCGGACATCATAAGTCTTTCGCTCATATTTTTAACACCCCTTTAATAAAATCATAAATACTAGCCACAAAATCACATATAAGTTCTTCATTATTAAAATCGACATTATAAAATCCATTTTCCCATATATAACAATGTGTCAATTCATGCTTTAATGTTCTTATTTTTTCGTCGTAGCATAATTCTTTTGAAATCCATATTTTATGCTCTTTATAAAATGTTAATCCCATACACGCATAAGCATTTGGTTGTCTTTTATGATATTCTTCAAGTAAATATTCTTCTGCTTTTTCTTCTATTAACCATTCGTGATTATTTATTGTAAATATTTTCCTATCCATTGTTATCGTTTCCTTTTCTTCCATTGTTCTATCTTGTCTTTTATGGCTGTAATTAGGAAACTAACTAATAAAGTTAATAATAATAATACAATAAATACTACTGGATACCATACTCGAAAATTAAGATATTCTTCTACTGTCATTTATTTCACCTCTTCTACACTTAATATTTTTAATACATAATATTCTTTATTAGGTTCTGCACCCCAGTTTGTATTTCCACCATATTGTTCTCCAATTGTCACCATACATTTAATAGTTGGACTATTATTTGAATAACCATTTCTAAACAATATTGGTACAACTGTTGTTTCATCATCTCTCCATACATTAACTAGATTATAAAATCTACTTGTATAATAAGGTTTCTTTTCTCTATATTCTTCTTTCTTCTCACCTGAGAGAATCATATCAAACCATTTCTTTTTTATTGGTAATGTTAGCATTATTTCATCTCCTCATTACATTTCTCTTATTTCTAAAATAAAGTCTTTTATTGTATATTTCTTCTTAAAATATTTTTTTTCAGAATATTTTCTTAATATAAATACAAGTATTTCTATTGGCATAAAAACTAAATCACCTAAAATTGCAATTGGTAATAGCATAGTAACAAGAAAAGTTACTGCAACCAAGAAAATTGAATCACCAACACTACAAAGAGCAGTTCCATCATCATATATTAATAAAATTAAATTAATTCCTATAGTAGTTACCATTTTCATTCTCCTTTTTTAATTCTTGGATTTTGTCTAAACATACTTTGCAACCATAGGCTCTTTCAGTACAATAATCATAACCATCTTCAAATACAAATTCTTGTTCACATATTTTCTTTAACCATTCTTCCAACTCATCTAATACAGTCTTCTTTGGTTTAAACCATGCTTTTTCTATTGCTTCAAAATTAATGTTCATTTGAATCCACCTTTTCTACTAAATCGGCTTTTATTAGGTCATATAATAAATCATAATCTTGAGGTTGCAAAATATTAAAATAATAACTGTCTTTACTGCCATAGGTCATTCTATTAATTATTCTAGTTTTTTTATCTACCATAAAGTTTATTTGATTTTCGTATGTTTTATCGTGCCCTGTATCTTCTTCACTACATTCACATTCATAACAATAACAAGGTATATAAACTGTTTTTTTAGTTGTATAATAATCATAAAAACCTGTTTCAAACCCAAACTTTTCTAATTCTTTTAAATCAATATTATCTTTTATTTTTAACATATTTATTTCATCTCCTCTACATATTTATAACCATCTTTATATTTTTCAAATAATGTAGTTGCTTTTATATGTACTATTTTAGTTTTATCTTCTTCTAGCCAACAATAGCTATATAATCCGTCTAAGTGTCCAAATATTACAACCATATTATCGAAATATAACTTAATGTTTTGATATTCAGGTAGTTCATATAATTTTTTCATAATATATTTACACCTGACTTTCTAACTAGCACCAAACCAACCACCATCATAATAACTATCTTTTAATACTACTTCTTTACCTTTTTTAGCAACATCTATAATATTGAAAAATGCTACATAAGATGACATACCTTCTCTTTCATAATTTTCATAAGCCCAATCAGTAACTAAGTCAAATTCCTCTTTTTCATAATCACTCATTAAACTATACATATAATCATCAGTTTGATTTTCTTTATCATTTAAAATTTCTTCTAAATCAATATCTAACAAATGAGATTTTTCGTTGATTAAATAAAGCGCATATATTCTATCTACACTATCAAAAGGAATATCGTTGTTATGGAAAAATGCAAATCTGTCTCCTTTAAATTCTCTATTATTTTCTTTGCAAAAGTTTTCTGCAAACTTATAAAACTTTGTTTCTTCTATTTTCATATTTATTTCCTTTCTTCTAAAAACCAACCAATAGATATTTGCCATTTGAACAAAAATACACATAAGTAACATTCATATTTATCGCCTGCGTAAGTTCCATAACAATGTTTATCTAATGTGATTCCAAGTTGAATTTCTTTATTTAATAATTTATGGGGTTTTACTCCAAATTTTAAATCATAGTCTACACATATATCATACGTATCCATATTTAATTCACCTTTTCTACCTTATACATATTTTCCATAAGCTGTTCTTTTGTAACAATACCATTTAAAACGTAATTTCCAAGTTTTATTTCATTTATTATTTGTTCTAATTCGCAATATGTTTCAGGTATTCTTGGAACTACTATTCCGCCACAATTATCAGTCGATATATCTATATACATCAGATCCATTGGTTGTAATAAATCTAATATATCTGAACTTGTTTTGACTATTTTACTAACACCAACAGTTTTTGCTATATTAGGATTTTTATAATAATCAGTTGTTATTGCTGTGTTATACTCACTAATATAAGATATTTTTCCTATTTCACCTGTTTTAGTTCTTACATAATCTCCTACTTCCATATTATCTTCCTTTCTATTCTTGTGGCATTTCATAAACCATTTGATTTACATCATTTCTTGTTTCCAATATATTTTGTATTTCATCTAATACTTCTAATGCTCTTTCTTTTGTTTTATATTTTCCTAATACTAATCCTGAATTAAAGAACCATGTTCCATCTGGATTCTGACATAATTGTAATGTTTCATATTTTTCTAAAATTAATCTATCTTGACTTCTTATATATAAATCCATATATTGCCTCTTTTCCATTGTATTATACCGATTTTGGTGATTTTCAAATTCCGTGTTATAATTAAACTTGAGGGGGTGATTTAATGACAGCTATTGCTAATAAAGTATTGGATTATATGCAACAAGAATACAAAAATCGTATTGCAAATAATTCTAATATGACTGACGATGGTGCTCGTATTTTTTCTAAGAGTGAGTTAAGTGAATCTCTAAATACAGATTCTAACAAAGTTGATATTGCTTTAACCGAACTTAAAGATTACGGGTACATTCAAAAATGGATCACTGGAAAAGCTGTTTTAATAAGAGAAGATTAGTTAATTCTAATCTTTTTATTTTATTCTTATTCTTTGCGTTGGATATATCAAATCTGGATTCTTTATCCTATTTATTTCCGCTAAATGTTGCCATGTTGTTCTATATTTATTAGCAATATCCCATAATGTATCGCCTATTTTTACAACATAGTATTCTTCTTGTTGTTTTAGTTTAATATCTCTTTCATATGCTTCTAAATCAAATGTAGTCCAGTATAATACTATTTTTTCTGGTCCTATTGGTTCAGATTGATATGTTATTTTTATATATTTATTATTAAACTTGTAATCGTTCATTATAGTTATTCTTCTTTGCTTTTAAGATAATCTAAATAATCTATTATTTTATTGATTGCATTCCTATTATGAGTAATATATCTTGCCAAAAATTCATTGTCACTTATTTTTCCACTTTCAAATGGTAATTTTTCAGGTATTTTCTTTTCTTCTTCTAGGATTTCTACTTTATTATTTAATACTCTATTAAGTATGAGTCTTGCTCCTATTGGAAATAACTCATCATCTTTATATTCTCGGTCACTTTCGTCATAAAAGAAATTGTAGTATCTTGTAATTCTATCGTCAATGACAGTTATTTTTATTTTCTTTGGAACATCTTCACCATTTGCTATCTTATTTAATAAATCTATTACTTTCATATTATTCACCTCTAAAAAGTATCATGTATGACCCCTATATTTGATATAAAAGTGTCATTTTTGAACCCTATACTATTTTTAGTTTGTCTTTGATTTTCAAGGCTTAATTACCTATTTTTAAAAATCTTATTCCTCTATAGGTAAAACACCTTAGAAATAGTATATATTCTTTATTAATTAGAATTTATCATACTATCTACTCCTGTTTCACTCCTGTTCACACAAAAAAACAATATTTTTTAGATATTGCTTGATTCTAATTAATTTATATATAAGTCTTTTTAAATTTTATTATATATTTAGGAGAGTAAGTAGCACCCCGTATGCCCTTTAAAAAATAGGGTTGGGGTGGGTGTCAAGTTTAAAATCGTTCGTTATCATTACAAGTTAAACCCTTATAAATAAAGGAAATATAAAAGGATAATAAAAAAATATCAATAATAATATATAATAATTAAAATATATATAAATATTGATATAAAACAATATAAAAATACACTATTTTTTTGAGTTACAAACACATGCCGTCTTCTGTTACTATTTAATAATAAATAATAATTATAATAATAAATAAATAATAATAAATAATTAATATATAAATATATAACACTATATAATCAAATAAAATAATAAAATA
>Ga0310786_10001954_pt1 | contig 32488 bp, 30 predicted proteins | sample AusTroGonzalo_MG_FD_203881 | JGI IMG/M metagenome (GOLD analysis project Ga0310786, IMG submission 203881) | Bovine rumen microbial communities from tropical cattle in Woodstock, Queensland, Australia - Gonzalo_03 (v2) (version 2) | ecosystem: Host-associated > Mammals > Digestive system >...
TTTAAGTGCAATAATATAGTTTTGTTGAGTAATTTTGCAAATTTTAGGTCAAAAACAGGAAAAACGAGACTGATGTCAGAACTATTGAGCGTCTGCCCTGAGAAGGCACCTGCCAAATTGATGCAGAACCCGAATGATTGATGAAACTATGCCGTCATAGCCGTTTTGCAGTCTAACTACCTGAGTATCAGTAAGGATTGTGGCGGCTATGTTTCCAAAAACTATGCCGCAACTATGCCGCAACCTTGCACCATATAACCGCGCAACATAGCCCGGAAAGCGCTTTCGTTTTGAGCCAAGGCGAGCATACGTTTGAGTATACGCGAACATACGTTTGAGCCAAGGCGAGCATGACTTTGAAGGCTCCTTTACCCCACTCGGAAGGCACCTTGACCCCACTCCGAAGGCTACTTTTCCCCAGTCGGAAGGCCACCTTGTGACGGCACACTTACGGCACACCGCGCAGCCTCGCCCTGTTTTATTCAGATAGTCTTTTCACCTTGTCTAGATAATTCCTTCACCTCGTCCAAATAATCTCTATATAGGTATTGAGACTATCTGCCGATGAATCCTGTAATAATCGACACCAACTGCCTGTTGCAGATTATCGCCCGCAAGAGTCCTTACCGTCCCATTGGGACGCGTTCCTTGAAGGGCGTTTCGACCTTTGCGTATCTAATGAAATCCTGGACGAGTATCAGGAGATCCTCGGACAGCAGATCACACCCACCGTGGCCGAGAATGTCGTGCTGCTCATCCTCAACCAGGAGAATGTACAGCCTTTGTCTGCGGAGACCACAAAGATACGATAATTATATGATTCTGCCAAATCTTAAGGCATACAAATAATTAGCATTTGCATCATTTGTTAAAAACTAAAAAAGAGAGAGGTGTTGACTAAATATAAACGTTAAAAAACAGGGGTGGGAAAGGAAAAGGACGGGAAATGATTTGACGGCATAGCGGCTTTCGACTATCTTTGCACCGAGAAATCAAAATCACGGACGTTATGACAGAGAACCATTCCATGAGACCGCTGACGCGGGCCGAGTCAGAGTTGATGAACCTGCTGTGGGACCAGCCACAGAGTGTGACCATCAACGATCTGGTGGCACTCTACCCGGAGCCGCAGCCAGCCCGCACCACCGTTGCCACGCTGCTGAAGATTCTGGAGGCGAAGGGCTACGTAGAACACCGCCGGGTAGACGGTACTGGCCGTACATTTGTCTTCTCGCCGCTTCTTACCCGCGAGCGCTACGTCACTTGTGTACTGCGCGACGTGAAGGACACCATGTTTGGCAGTTCTGTGAAGAAGATGCTCTCATTCTTTGTGCAGAATGAGGATATCAGCGACGAGGAACTGCGTGAAATACTTGAATTGATTAACGACGCTAACGACCAGACGCTATGATGTACTATGCCCTGAAGTCTGCCCTGCTACTGACGTTGCTCTACGGTGGGTTTGCAGCCCTGCTCAGTCGTGAGACGTTCCATCGCTTCAACCGCATAATGCAGCTCGGCATAGTGGTGCTGTCAATGGTACTTCCGGCCATACACATTACGACGGACAGCCCCGCACCGATAATGCTGGAGCAGTACTGGGTCGAGGGTCCTATGTCTGAGGAAGAAATCCCTGTGGTTGACGAGAAGAGGGCGGAGGTAGAAGTAACAAAGGTCGATTCACTGGTGTCGGCAGGCAATCTTTTCAAGGAAGAAAACTTCTGGGAGGCCTTATATCTAATAGGTATGTTCATCGCCCTCGTGTGCTTCGTCCGTCGTAGTGTCTTATTAATCCGTAGCTTGCGAGGCGGGTTGCGCTTGCACGACGAGCAGGGCAATACCATCATCGTCAAGGGTGGCGAGTTCCCGCCATTCAGTTTCATGCACCACATCGTCATTAACATCAGCGACTACGATCACCACCGACGTAGCATCCTCACCCACGAGCAGGCTCATGCCCGACTGGGGCATTCATGGGACGTGCTGTTGCTTGAACTTACTCAAGTGGTGCAATGGTTCAATCCCTTCGCGTGGCTCTTGGGTCGCGAACTGAAGACCGTACATGAATATGAGGCCGACGAGGCCGTCATCTGTCAAGGCATCGATGCAAAACAATATCAACAACTTCTCGTGATCAAGGCTGTCGGCAATCGTCTGCAGCTGTTAGCCAACACCCTGAATCGCGGTTCACTCAAAAAACGAATCAACATGATGCAACAAAAGAAATCCAACCGATGGCGTATGCTTCGTGCTGCGTTCGCCATCCCCGTGGCCGCACTGGCCCTCATGGCGTTTGCCACACCTGAAACAACAGGAGCCAAGCCGCAGTCGGTAATCGCAGAAAATGGCAAAAAGGCCGATGACGGTATGGTGTTAGTGGAGTACAAAGCCCATCAGAAGTGGGGCAAGGGCTACCGCGACTACTACAGTGTTCATCTTGGCGAAGGCGTATGGGTAGAAGGCAACGGCGCGTCGCACATCGAAGAACAGTTTTTCACCTATGCTTTCAACAACACCCAGAATGGGAAAGCGAATAACACCGTCGTGATGATGCTCAACGGCGTACCCTTCGACCAAGACCACCTGCCCAAACTGACCAGCAGTGATCTTAAGAAGATGGAAATCAAAACGGAAGGGAAAGGGAACACTGCCCTTGAGTATGATGCCAATGGAAAGGCTCTCTCCGTCAAGGGACAGCATACCGCTGTGAACCTCATCACCACACCCGTCACTATCCCCGCAGGCATTGAGGGCAACGTGCCTCGTGTACAAACTCTCCTGCTGCCCGGCAAGGGTGAACTCTACATCCATAACGGCAAGGCAACGCCCGGCGACTGGATGCATTGCTCTATCACCGATTGGGAACCGACGTCCTACGGTTACAGCGTGCGTAACGAGTTCGAACGTAGCAAGACGAAGCCCGGCTTCAAGTGCTGGATTTATGCCAGCAAGGAAACTGCCGAGAAGGACATCAGCCGCGCCGAGACCCTGATGCGCGAATTGGGCATCAAGAATTATGAAGTGGTGCGTAACCTGCCCAAGAAACACTTCACCGACAGCGAACTGCGCCAATGGGCACAGAAAGAGAAGGCAAAGGGCACTCCTTACAGCCATCTATTCGACGCGATGGCTCCCAACCACATGGACTGTGCCGACGTGAGGAGCCAGTGGCACATTGTCAAAGCCGTATACGGTCATAAGTAGAAAGAAAGTAAAAACGAGTAGTACCCGGGTGATTCTGGAAGCCGCAGCGATGCTCCTTCCAGAATTTACCCATCAGATATGTTCATCAGGACGATGCCGCCCGCTGGTGGCATTACTATGGGGCTTAATTGCATCCCATTTGATGAGCAGGCTCCTGCCGAATGACGGAAGCTGCCCTGCATTAGGGCGCACAGGAAAAATAGCAGAAAACTTAGTAATTTTATCTTAGATTAGCCGTTATGTCGATTATTTTGTTTATCTTTGCAAGCGAGTTATGGATTTTAAGGTCATACATATCGACGAAACGGCCTCCACGAATGCGTGGCTACGGAGTTTTTATTCTAAGGAGAATAGGAGAGAAGGAGGAAGAATCTTCTTAGTGGCTTGGGCGGAGTATCAGACGGCGGGGAAGGGCTGCGGAAGCAATTCCTGGGAGAGTGAGCGGGGGAAGAACCTGACGTTCTCGATGCTGATTCATCCGACGGAGATTACCGCACAGCAGCAGTTCCGTATCACGGAGATCACCTCCGTGGCACTCTGCGAGACGCTGGAACGGTATCTTGGTCAGCGGGTGGAGATCAAATGGCCGAATGACATCTATGTGGGCGACCGGAAGATCTGCGGTATGCTGATTGAAAACCGTCTGCAGGGTAGTATGATTAAGGACTGCATCATCGGCATCGGTCTGAATGTGAACCAGATGCAGTTCCTGAGCGATGCGCCGAATCCTGTGTCTGTCAAGCAGTTGACGGGGCAGGAAACTGACCGTGCAGAGATGTTGGAGGCCTTTCTGGCGGCATTTGATGCAGCCTGGACACTCGAGACGGTTTCTGCCGACTACCGCCAACGCCTCTACCGTAGGGTGGGGAGGCATGAATTCGAGGACTCGGAGGGCCGCTTCATGGCGGAAATGGTGTGCGTGGAGGATGACGGTCATCTGGTGCTGCGTGACGATAATGGCCGTCAGAGGCGATATGCTTTTAAGGAAGTAGTGTTTAGTGTTTAGAGTTTATAGTTTAAGGTTTATAGTTTATAGAATATGGCACGATTTAAGAGAATTCTTTTGAAGTTGTCGGGTGAGAGCCTGATGGGAAAGCAGGGCTACGGTATCGACCCTGAGCGTCTGAACGACTATGCTGAGCAGATCAAGGAGATTGCCGGTATGGGTGTGCAGATTGGTATCGTGATTGGTGGTGGTAATATCTTCCGCGGGCTGAGTGGTTCACAGAAGGGCTTCGACCGTGTGAAGGGCGACCAGATGGGTATGTGCGCCACCGTGATCAACTCTTTGGCGCTGTCGTCAGCACTGGGAGCCGTGGGAGTGAAGAACAAGGTGCTGACGGCCATCCGTATGGAGCCAATCGGCGAGTTCTACACCAAGTGGAAGGCCATCGAGGCGATGGAGGCAGGCTATGTGTGCATCTTCTCCGCAGGTACGGGCTCTCCTTATTTTACTACGGATACGGGCTCTTCGCTGCGTGGCATAGAGATTGAGGCCGACGTGATGCTGAAGGGTACACGTGTGGACGGTGTCTATACCGCCGATCCTGAGAAGGACCCGACGGCTACGAAGTTTGATGAGATCACCTATAAGGAGGTGCTGGCACGCGGTCTGAAGGTGATGGACCTGACGGCCATCTGCATGTGTCAGGACAATAACCTGCCCATCTATGTCTTCAACATGGACGTGGTCGGCAATCTGAAAAAGGTGATGGAAGGCGAGCAGATTGGCACCCTCGTGCACAATTAATTGTCAATTTCAGTAAACTCGACGTATTCACCGTCGCTGTGGTCGAAGATCTTCTTGTCGGCAGCGCCGCGATCATCGATAATCGTCACACCACTGCTCGTAGTTGTTCTGCGGGCAGTGTTCTCTTTGGGCTGTTCAGCCTGTTGGCGACGGGACTTCTGCTGGGTTTTCTGTCCATACTGCCCCTTTGACGAACCACTGCTCTTAAAATAGTCATCGCCGAAGGGGTTCTTTTCTTTCTGTTCCTTTTGCCTCTGGTTGCGTGCATATCTCTCCTCAGCGGCTTCGCGAATCTGACGGATGCCCTTGTAGGTGAAGTTGACAATCACCAAAACGATGATGGCGATGATGATGAGGCCGAAGACGAGTGCTCCAATGATATATTTCATATCGGTTAGTTAATGGGATAGCTTATTGGTAATAATGGATAGTAGGATGTACCATGCAATGATGGCTGCCAGTCCACCGACTCCTAACAGCAGGAGCAGGGGGATGCATGAGAGGATAAAGATGTATTTGATCTCGTTGCCCTTCCAGCCCCAGGTCTTGAACTTCAGGGCAAACATGGGAATCTCGGCAATGAGCAGATAGCAGCTGATGAACATACCGGCGATGATAACCAAAGACAGGTTGGCACCAATGAATGGGGCCGTCTTCATCCAGTCGCCAGCACCAACGATGAGCGAGCCCCAGAACAGGGCGTTGGCAGGGGTGGGGAGTCCGATGAATCCTAAGGCCTGGCGCTCGTCGAGATTGAATTTTGCCAGACGAAGGGCAGAGAATGCCGCCATGATGAAAACGATGAACGGCAGCAGCTCGGTTTTAGGTCTGAGATATTCGAACAAGATGGCCGAGGGGGCAAAGCCGAAGGTGATGCAGTCGGCCAATGAGTCCAGTTCCTTGCCAATAGGAGAGCTGACATGTAGCAGGCGAGCCGACATTCCATCGAAGAAGTCGAAGACGGCACCAATCACGATGAAGAGCAGCGCCAGGCTGGCGTCACCTTGAAATGCCCAATAGGTTGCGATGCAGCCAGAGATGAGGTTGCAGCAGGTGATTGTGTTTGGTATATGCTTCTTGATGCTCATTTATGCCAGTTTTGCGATAACGGTCTGGTCGCCGGTGGTGGGCTGGCCGATGGTGACACAGGCCTTGGCCGTCAACGGTAGGAAGACATCAACGCGCGAACCTAATTTAATAAAGCCAAGGTGCTCGTCGATGTAGCATTCCTCGTCAGGCTTGGCGTATGTGACGATACGACGGGCCATCGCTCCGGCTATCTGGCGCACCAGCACGTCTTCTCCGTCGGGTGTCGTGATCATGATGTCGGCGTGTTCGTTCTCCTCGCTGGCCTTGGGCAGCCACGCCTTGTGGTAGTTGCCGTTCTGGTGGTGTACAAACTTCACCTTGCCGTCGATGGGGAACCAGTTGGCGTGTACGTTCAGCGGACTCATGAAGATGGAGATCATCAGGCGCTTGTCGTGGAAGTACTCGTTTTCCTCAGCTTCCTCGACCACCACAATCTTACCGTCGGCAGGAGCCACCACCAGCTTCTCCGTGTCGCCGTTAAAATAGCGGATAGGACAGCGGTAGAAGTTGAGTGCCATCAGCCAGGCAGCGCCGAAGATGACGAGGAATATCCAGGCGGGTATGTGGGTGGGCAGGAAATGAATGAGAAGGAAGGCGATGCCAAGTATCAGCACGGCGCTGATAATCAGTTCATGGGTTCCTTCGCGATGGATTCTTATTTTCTTCAGTTTTTTGATTCTTTCTCCCATTAGTTATATTCGATTGTCTTCGTTTCGGGTGCAAAGGTACATAATAATTATGAATTATGAATTAATAATTATGAATTTTTTTGGTATTCTCAGGATTTAGCTGTAACTTTGACCCACAAAATCGGAAAATAGCGGCATTTAGATGGAAGATTTCGTACATTTGCACGTACATACATATTATTCGATACTTGACGGGCAGTCGAGTATCAAGAAGCTTGTTGACAAGGCTATCGCCGACGGGATGAAGGGAATGGCCATCACCGATCATGGCGATATGTTCGGCATCAAGGAATTCCACGATATCTGCAACGGCGTGAACAAGGGGCGCAAGAAAGAAGGACTGGAACCCTTCAAGCCCATCTTCGGCTGTGAGATGTATGTGGCGCGCCGTGGCGACAAGAGCCTGAAGGAAACCAAGGATGACCTGGGCGGCTATCACCTCATCGTACTTGCCAAGAACTATCATGGCTATAAGAACCTGATCAAGCTCGTCAGCAATTCCTGGGTCGATGGCTTCTACAACCGTCCGCGTACGGACCGTATGGAACTGGAGAAATATCATGAAGACCTGATTGTCTGTTCCGCCTGCATCGCCGGTGAGGTGCCTGCCAAGATCCTGAATGGTGACATTGCCGGAGCCCGCGAGGCCATCGAGTGGCACAAGCGGTTGTGGGGTGATGACTATTATCTGGAGCTGCAGCGCCACGAGGTGACCGATCCGACCATCCGGGCCAACCGCGAGACCTTCCCCTTGCAGCAGCAGGCCAATAAGGTGCTTATCGAACTGGCCAAGGAATATGGTGTCAAGCTGGTCTGCACCAACGATGCCCATTTCGTTGACAAGGAGAATGCTGAGGCCCACGACCATCTGCTCTGTCTGGCCACCGGTAAGGAACTCGACGATCCTGACCGTATGCTCTATTCCAAGCAGGAGTGGTTCAAGACGCGTCAGGAGATGAACGATATTTTCAGCGACGTGCCTGAGGCGATGGCCAATACGGTGGATATATTAAATAAGGTGGAGACCTACAGTCTCGACAATGACCCGATTATGCCGTTCTTCCCCATCCCCGAGTCGTTCGGCACGGAGGCGCAGTGGCGGGAGAAGTTCACGGAGCAGCAGCTCTATGATGAGTTCACCAGCGACGAGAACGGCCGTAACCAGCTGCCGCCTGAGGAGGGTGAGAAGAAGATCAAGAAGCTGGGCGGCTATGACAAGATATACCGCATCAAGTTCGAGGCCGACTATCTGGCGAAGCTGGCATACGAAGGAGCCGCCCGCCGTTATGGAGAGCCGATACCCGAGGAAGTGGAGGAGCGTGTGAAGTTCGAACTGCATATCATGAAGACGATGGGCTTCCCAGGCTACTTCCTGATCGTGCAGGACTTCATCAACTCTGCCCGCGACGAGCTGGGTGTGATGGTGGGACCAGGCCGTGGCTCTGCTGCCGGTAGTGTGGTGGCCTATTGTTTAGGCATCACAAAGATCGACCCCCTGAAGTACGACCTGCTGTTTGAGCGTTTCCTCAACCCTGACCGTATCTCATTGCCCGATATCGATACAGACTTCGACGATGACGGCCGTGGCCGTGTGCTGAAGTGGGTGGAGGACAAGTACGGCCATGAGAACTGTGCCCATATCATCACCTACGCTTCGATGGCCACGAAGAACTCCATTAAGGATGTTGCCCGTGTGGAGAAGGTGCCGCTGGCCATCTCGAATGCCTTGTGCAAGGCCATTCCTGACAGGTTGCCTGATGGTGCGAAGATGAATCTGCCGAATGCCATCAAGTATGTGCCGGAACTGCGTGATGCCGAGGCGTCGCCTGATTCCCACCTCTCGAATACCATCAAATACGCCAGGATGCTGGAAGGCACGGTGCGAGGTACGGGCATCCATGCCTGCGGCTTTATCATTTGCCGTGACCCCATCAGCGACCATGTGCCCGTATCGACGGCTGACGACCCCGACTTCAAGGGCACCAAGACCAATTGTACCCAGTACGACGGCCATGTGATCGAATCGACAGGTCTTATCAAGATGGACTTCCTCGGCCTGAAGACGCTCTCAGAGTTGAAGGAGGCCTGTGCTAATATCAAGCGTACTCGAGGCATCGACATCGACCTCGATACCATCCCCATCGACGACCCCAAGACCTATGAGCTCTATCAGCAGGGACGTACCGTCGGCACCTTCCAGTTTGAGTCGGCAGGTATGCAGAAGTACCTGCGCGAGCTGAAGCCTACGGTGTTCGAGGACCTCATTGCCATGAATGCCCTCTATCGTCCCGGGCCTATGGGCTATATTCCGCAGTTCATCCGTCGTAAGCATGGCGACGAGCCGATCACCTACGATATCCCCATCATGGAGAAGTATCTGAAGGATACATACGGCATTACCGTCTATCAGGAGCAGGTGATGTTGCTGTCGCGTCTGTTGGCCGACTTCACCCGTGGTGAGAGTGATGCCTTGCGTAAGGCGATGGGTAAGAAGAAGAAGGACATTGTTGATGCGATGAAGCCGAAGTTCATCGAGGGTGGTAAGAAGAACGGTCATGACCCGAAGATACTGGAGAAGATATGGGCTGACTGGGAGGCGTTTGCCTCGTATGCCTTCAACAAGTCGCATGCCGCCTGCTATTCCTGGGTGGCCTACCAGACGGCCTACCTGAAGGCCAATTATCCGGCTGAGTTCATGGCAGCCATCATGAGCCGTCGGCGTGACCAGATTACGGAAATCACGAAACTGATGGACGAGTGTAAGCAGATGGGCATTGCTACGCTGGGGCCTGACGTGAACGAGTCGTATGAGAAGTTCGGTGTGAACCATCACGGCGAGATCCGTTTCGGACTTGGCGCCATCAAGGGCATGGGCGACTCGGCGGCACAGGCCATCATTGAGGAACGAGAGAAAAACGGCACTTTCAAGGATATCTACGACTTTGCCCAGCGCGTCAGCTTCTCAGCCGTCAACCGTAAGTCGTACGAGAGTCTGGCCCTCAGCGGCGGCTTTGACAGCTTCGGCATTCGTCGTGAGGATTATTTCGCCGTCAATGCCAAGGGTGAGATGTTCCTCGACACCCTGGTGCGTTACGGACAGACCTACCAGCAGGAGAAGGCCGAGATGCAGAACTCCCTCTTCAGTATGTTCGGCGACGGCGTTGAGATTGCCCAGCCGCCAGTGCCCAAGAATGATGTGCGCTGGAGTGACATCGAACGACTGAACAAGGAGCGTGACCTCGTGGGAATCTATCTTTCGGCGCATCCGCTTGATGAGTATAAGATCATCCTCGATAACCTCTGTAACACCCGTTGTGCCGAATTGGCAGACCGTGGCATCGTCTTGCGCGACCGTGAGGACGTCACTTTGGGAGGTGTCGTCACGAGTGTGCAATCAAGGTTTGGCAAAAATAACAAGCCTTGGGGTATCGTCACCCTTGAGGACTTCGAGGGACCTGGCGAGCTGGTGCTCTTCGGCGACGACTGGCTCAACCTGAACGGTAAGTTCATCGAGGGTGCTGCTGTGTATGTGACTGGTAAGATGCAGGCACGTTTCCACAACAACGACCAGAAGGAACTGAAGATAACGAACGTCGAGCTGCTGCAGACGGTGAAGGAGAAGGCCGTCGATCGCATCACCATCTCTATCGTGACGGATATGCTTGACGATAAGATCGTGGAGGAACTCAGTGAGATTATCAGTGAGAGCCCTGGCAAGACCAAACTCTTCTTCCAGCTGCGTGACTCGCAGGGCAAGCATCATGTGCTGCTGCGTTCGCAGAACCGTGATGTCGATGTGCGCCACACGCTGATCGACTTTATTGAGGGCCATGAGATGATTGACTATAAGATAAATTGAAAATTGAGAATTGACAATTGATAATTTGGTACAGAGTTTGCATATAATGAAATAACAGATAGTATTAATCCTGAAGAAAAAAGAATTATGGAAGTAACAATTACAAACGAGAACTTTGAGAGTTTGAAGAGTGGTGAGCAGCCGATGGCTGTTGATTTCTGGGCAACATGGTGCGGTCCCTGCCGTATGATTGCTCCCATCGTGAGTAAGCTGGCCGAGAAGTACGACGGCAAGGTCGTCGTCGGCAAATGCGACGTTGAGGAGAATGACGATTTGGCAGCCGAGTTCGGTATCCGTAACATCCCCACCATCCTTTTCTTCAAGAACGGTGAGGTGGTCGATAAGGTGGTCGGTGCCGTCAGCGAAGCCAAGTTGGATGAGAAATTCCAGGCTCTGATCTGATTGCCATGGCAAGTTTTGAAGATGAACTCCTTTTTGATGAGGAGGAAAACAGAAGAGAACTGGCATATATCCGTACGCTCCTGCCTGATGACCTGAGCTATCATTACAGCAACTCCGATATCCTATGGATCATGGATGCCATCGTGGACTATTACTACACCAGCGGTATCCTTGAGAGTGAAGAAGAGGAGGTGGATATTGATATGGAGGCTGTGGCGGACTATGTCTGCCAGAAGGCGAAGGAGACGAATGTCAGCCAGTCGTTCAATCCGCAGGATGTGGTCATAATGGTACAGGCCGACCTCGATTTCCAGGAGCAGAATCTCGCATAACAAATGATCCCCGGCAGTGAAGATGCTGGGGATCATTGTTTCTCAGAAACTGATGGAGCGTGAACCGTCAGGCTGTTCCGTGATGGTCACTTTGACAGCATCCTCTGGCAGTACCTCCTCTATGAGCTCCGGCCACTCGATGAAACAGAGCGCACCCGAGTAGAAATAATCCTCGAAGCCCATGTCATAGACTTCCTCCAGCTTCTTGATGCGGTAGAAGTCGAAGTGGTAGATACTTTGAACATTGAACTTTGAACATGGAACTTTATGATTACTGATAGTATATTCGTTCACGATGGCGAAGGTGGGGGAGGTGATGACGTCGCTGACGCCGAGTTCCTCGCAGACGGCCTTGATGAAGGTGGTCTTGCCGGCTCCCATGGCACCGTAGAAAGCGAAGACACGGTGGTCGCCGATCTGACTGACAAATTGGCGTGCTGCCTCGCGGATGGTCTCTAAACTGTCTATCTTGATGTTCATCGTTTCTTTCCTGTTAGTGTGATGAATGGTATGATCATTTCCTCCATCGAGATACCGCCGTGTTGGAAGGTGTCGCGATAGTAGGATACATAATAGTTGTAGTTGTTGGGATAGGCTAAGAAGGCGTCACCCGTAGCGAAAACGTATGTGGTCGAAAGGTTGGGGGCCGGCAACTGGGCCTTCTGCGGCTCCCGGATGGTGAAGAGGCTCTTGTCGTCGTAGCCCAGGTTCTTGCCCAACTTGTAGCGCAGGTTGGTATTGGTGTTGCGGTCGCCAATGATCTTTACCGGTTGTGTGCAACGGATGCTGCCGTGATCTGTGGTGACAAGGATCTTGCAGTCTTTCTGGGCGAGTATACGGAAGAAGTCGCTGATGATGCTGTGGCGGAACCAGGATAGCGTGATGGAACGGTAGGCACTCTCGTTGTTGGCCAGTTCGCGGACCATCCTCGACTCCGTACGGGCATGGCTGAGCATATCGATGAAGTTGAACACCACCACGTTCAGGTCGTTACGCTCCATCTGTGGCAGCTGCTGCATCAGTTTGTCGGCATCGACGGAATTGTTGACCTTGTGATAAGAGAAGGAGTTCTTCCGACGGTAGCGGTCTAACTGTGTCTGGATGAGCGGTCCCTCATTCAGGTTCTTACCCTCTTCCTCGTCTTCATCGACCCAGAGGTCGGGGAACATCTGTGCAATCTTGTTGGGCATCAGACCAGAAAAGATGGCATTACGGGCATATTGCGTGGCGGTGGGCAGGATGCTGCAATAGAGATCTTCCTCGATGTCAAACTCCTTGCCGATTTCCTGTGCCAGCATACGCCACTGGTCATAGCGGAAATTATCGAGGACGACCAGATACACTTTCTGGTTGTCGTTGAGCAGGGGGAATACCTTGGACTTGAAAATGTCGGGTGACAGCATCGGACGGCCGTCTGTGTTCCCTCCGATCCAGTCGAGGTAGTTCTTCTTGATGAACTTGGCAAATCCGAGGTTGGCCTCTTCCTTCTGCATCCGCAGCATCTCCGTCATGTTACTGTCTGTGCTGCTGAGCTGCAGTTCCCAGTGTACGAGCCGCCTATAGACCTCCACCCATTCCTGCCAGTGGCGACAGTCCATGATCTGCATGGCAATCTGCTGGAACTGTTGCTGATACTGGCTTTGGGTCACTTCAGTCTCTATCTCGCGGCTGTGGATGTTCTTCTTGAGCGTCAGCAGGATCTGGTTGGGGTTCACGGGCTTGATGAGATAGTCGGCTATCTTCTGTCCGATGGCCTGTTCCATGATATTCTCCTCCTCGCTCTTGGTGACCATCACCACGGGCAAGGCAGGGTGAATCTCCTTGATGCGCTGCAGGGTCTCCAGACCGCTGATGCCAGGCATCTGCTCGTCAAGGAGTACCAGGTCGAAGTTGCGCTCATGACACAGGTCGATGGCATCGGTTCCGTTGGTAACCGTCACAACCTCGTAGCCTTTCTTCTCGAGGAACATCAGGTGGGCTCTCAGTTGTTCCACCTCATCATCTACCCACAATAATACGCCGTTCGTCATATCCACTATTCACTATTCACTATTCACTTTTCACTTCTCTCTTCTCTCTCTTCACTTCTCAAATCACCAGAAGTCATCGCCGAAGTCGAAGTCCTCCACCTCTTTTCCTTTCTTGTTGGTGGCAGGCAGTATATCGTCTTCATCTTCTTCCTCCTGTTCTTCACCAGCATCTTCCTCCGACTCCTCTCCAGGCTCCACGATGTCCTCGGCATCGGTCTGCTCAATGTCTTCCGGCCGTATAAGCAACTGCTCCTTGCTCACCTTCATCGGCACGAAAGTGTCTTCGTAGAACAGCTCATAGTCCTCGTAGCTGAAGCGTGTGCCCAACAGGGCGAAGTTCACGTCGCTGATGATGAGGCTGCGGCACTTGCTGACAATCTCCTGCATGTGTTCGTCGGCATGCAACTGACGGGCATATTGGAGTGCCTCGTCGTAGTTCTGGAATCCGCTGATAAGCATCCGTTGCAGACCTTCATCCTGATCGGTGGTAATCTCGAAGTTACGCACCAGGAAGTTGGTGAAGTTGTAACGGGCCATCTCGAAGAGCAGGTTGTTCTGGTCAACGCTGTCTGGCTCGTAGGCGAGGATGAAGAGGAACTTCTGCTTGGGGTCTGCACTGAGCGTGTCGGCTACAGTGGAGTCGGCCGTCAGTGTGATGTCACGTCGTGACCACACGTCGCCGATATCGAACTTGCCACCGTGCAGCCGGCGTCCTTCCTGTACGCCCTTGATGATCATACCTGCCAGTTCGCTCACCTCACTCTTGGGATGGTTCTCCACCACCTCTTTCAGACGCTCGATACAGCCATTGCCGTCGCCGTTGTTCAGTAGGCTCAGACCGTCGATGAAGAGGAACTTGGCACGGTGGGCACCCATTGGGAAACGCTCTTCCGACAAGCGGGTGTTGCTTGTTACGACATCGTATTTGTCGTTCTTGAAGGCATCGTATGTGGCGGCGTAGAGGGAGTCTTCGATGTGAGTGCCGAATTTGGCATTCGAGGCGAAGTAGGGATCGCTGAGCAGGGTGGTCCACTCGCTTTCAGGATGTTCTGCCTTCAGATGACTCAGACAGGCATCGGCCAGTGATTGTCGTCCTTGTCTGGAGTAGAGCAGGAAGAGGTGATACCAGGCATCGTCCATGTGTTCGTAGGCAGGATAGTCCTTCGTCAGCCGCAGCAGCTGTTTCTCTGAAAGTTTCAGGTTGTCGAGCTTGTCTTTGAAGATGATGCCCGACTTCAGCAATGCCTCCTGAATGATGAGATGACACTCCATCTTCTGGTCGTCGGTGAAAGGTATCTGTGCCAAGTAGTACTCGCGGTTATGCGGGTCGTTGGCCAGCGTGTCCTTGGGAGCGGCAGTCGCCGTTCCCGTCGTGTCGGCAGAGGCCAGGTCTTCTGCCTGGGGGATGCTGTCGTTTTCCTCTTGCGATTCCTCGTTGTCCGTGGGGCCGGCAAGGTTTACCACTGTCTGGTTGATGCGCTGCCAGTGGTCGGCATTCTCACGTCGTCCCCACTGTCTCTGGAAGGAGTTCTTACCCTGACTCACGGCCGTGGGGTTATAGAAGTACCACTGTCCGTTACCGCCAGTGGTAGTCGTCTGCTGGTTTGTTGGTGTATTGCGGTTGCCGGCAGAGGCGTTTTTCTGTTGCAGGCGTTCTGCCTCTGCATCCAGTTGTGCGTCGCGGGCCTCCTTCTCTTTTCGTTTCAGTTCCTTGATGACGCGGTCGATGGCTGCCAGCCTGTCAGCCTCAGGCATTACGGAGAGTGCCAGCAGCGAATCCTGCAGGTGTATGGCATCGGTGTGTGGTACCAGCTCGTCGAGTACCTTCGAGCGATGTGACAGCTCCGCATAGTCCTTGCGCTCCTTGTCGAGCAGTCCGATGGCTTCGCCGTAGCAGCGCTGGGCATCGTTGTATTTCTCCAACTGCCAGTAGAGGTTACCCAGGGTTAGCAACAACACACCTTTCTCTACGCCGCTGCGGGTGGCCTTCTTGTTACCCTGTTCGTAGGCGCCAATGGCTTTCAACGTGTCCTTCTGCATCAGGTAGATGTTACCCATCGCATAGTACACCTGATCCAGGTATTCCTTGTTATTGTCGGAAGCGGCCATTCGCTTCAGACGGCTGATCATCCCTCGGGCATTGCCGCTGGCCATCACCTCCGTCTGGGCGATGCGGGCATTGAATTCCAGTTCATAGCTGGGGTGACAGCCCACGACCTTTCCAAAAGCACGCTCGGCTTCCTGACGGTTGCCCAGCTCTTTCTGGATCTGTCCCATCAAATACCACTCACGGGCTTTCTGCTGGTGACGCTTCTCATGCTTGATGACCTTGCGCAGATAGGGAATGGCCTTCTGGTAGTCCTTCGTGCGGATGTAGTAGTCGGCGTAGGTGTAGTCCCAGTCCTTGACGGCACGGAAGTGGATGCTGTCGCGGCTCATGTTGCGGATGACATCCTCGGCATCATACAGCCACTCGAGCTCGGTATAGCATTTGGCAAGCCAGGCACGTGCCAGACCGTTCTGCATGATCTGCGTCTGGTACATGTGACTCATATAGCTGAATGTGGCAGCGGCCTCGTCGAAGGCACCCTTCTGGAACTGCGCCTTGCCTAACAGCATCCAGGCTTTCCAGAGGAATGGGTTATACTCCCTGCGTCCTAACCACTCACGGTCCTTGGCCGTCTTCTTGCGATTGCTCTTCCACTCAGGCTTGGCCTTGATGCTATGACGACGGATGGCCTTCTCGGCCTTCTCGATGGCACGGTCGTACTGGCCTTTACCGATCTCGCGGCTGGCTTTGTTGCCGACAGGGTAGAGGGGTATCTGTTCTGTGAAATTGTCTTTGTTGCCTTTCTCCTTCTCCAAGTTTCCGTCGATGAAGGCCTGGTTGCCGTTGAAGTAGATGTTGTAGCGGGCGGTGAAGGAGTGCCACCAGCGCGACTTGGCGGTGTTTTTCTGCGCAGAACAGCTTGCCATCGTCAGCACGACGATGGTGAAGGCCGATAATATATAGCAGAATCTACGCATTCTATAGAATTAAACACCTTTTTTGCCCGTTTTATTGTGTTCTGCGGCTTCTTTTTGTTGTTTTTCCTCCAACAGACAGTGTATTTTGCACGTTCCTTCGTCGGCAGCGGTGCAGGTCGAACAATCGTGGCCCCTCTCAATGGTGTCGTCGCCCTTGTCAAAGACATTGGCGATGGCAGCCACGATGCCCAGCACCACAATCATACCTACGCATACCCACACAAACTGCATCTTGGACTTTGAACTTTGAGCTTTGAACTTTGAACTTTATGATTACCACGGCGGCAGCAAATTCTTCACTTTTCACTATTCACTTCTATCTCGAATCCTGCGTTAGCCAGTCCGTCCCAGAAGTGCGGATACGACTTCGTGACAACTTGCGGATTGTTGATGATGATGCCAGGGAACTTGATGGCGAGTGGAGCAAAGGCCAGTGCCATACGGTGATCCTCGTAGGTGTCGATGCCCTCCGAGAGGTCTGGTTGGCAACGCTCACCATTCCAGATCAGTTCACTGTCGTTGCGGTCTTGGATGACGAAGCCCAGCTTCCTTAGTTCCCGTTTCATGGCTGCAATGCGGTCCGTCTCCTTGATCTTCAGCGTCGAGAGCCCCTTGAAATGGAAGGGCACACCCTTGGCGGCACAGGTGGCAATGACCGTCTGCGCAAGATCAGGAGAGTTGATGAAGTCATATTCCAACTTAGGCACACAGCGACCGTTAGCCTTCAGCGTCACCATCTGGGGCTTACCCGTCTGCTTGCTCTCGAAAACGGTCTTCACGCCGAGGAGACTGAAGATGTAGCGTACCACCGAGTCACCCTGCTTCGAACCGTCCATCAGTCCGTGCAGCTTAACTTCGGTATCGCGGTTCCCCATCAGGGCCACCATCTCATACCAGTAGCTTGCTCCGCTCCAGTCGTTCTCGATGAAGTACTCGTTGTTCTTGTAGGGTTTGGGCTTCACGGTTATGGTGTCGGCAGAAGTCCACTCGGCATCAGCGCCGAACTCACCCATCATCCAGAGTGTCAGGTCGATATACGGACGTGAGATGATGTCACCCATCAGTCGCATTTCCAGACCTTCCTCCAGCATCGGACCAATCATCAGCAGGGCAGAGATGTATTGCGAACTGACGCTGCCTTCCACCTCTATCATGCCGCCTTTCAGCGTCCTGCCTGTGATGCGGAGTGGGGGATAGCCCTCCTGGCCGACGTACTCGATGTCGGCTCCTAATTGCCTGAGGGCATCCACGAGGATGCCAATCGGACGGTGCTTCATCCGTTCAGTGCCTGTTATCACGTGCGTACCTCTCATCACACTCAGATAGGCCGTCATGAAACGCATCGCCGTGCCTGCTGCCTTGATGTTGATCTCTGGCGGCATATAGCGCATGGCGTCGAGGATAACTTCCGTATCATCGCAGTCCGAGAGATTGTGTGGTAGCAGGTGGCCCCCGCTAAGTGCATAAATAATCAAAGCCCGGTTCGAAATACTCTTCGAAGCGGGAAGGCTCACAAAGGCGTTCAGATGCTCCGGAGCCGTGATTCTATATCTTGTCATTTCTCAATATTTCAGTATCTCAATATCCCAGTTTCCTGTATTTTGGTGCAAAATTACATATTAAATTCCGTTCTGGCAAATATGATGTATTAAAATTAGTTGCATAAGACAAAAAAGTGGCCGGAAAATTTGCACAATTCAAAAAATGTGTGTACTTTTGCACCCGCATTCGACAGAAAGGTCGGTGCTAAGCTAAAAAAGGATCGGGATTTAGCGCAGTTGGTAGCGCACACGTCTGGGGGGCGCGAGGTCGCTGGTTCGAGTCCAGTAATCCCGACTGAACAGAAAAGGCGAGCAACCATCAATTGCTCGCCTTTCTCGTTAAATGAAAGGAATGAGTAAGAACCTGTATATTATCAGCGGTTGTAATGGTGCTGGCAAAACGACAGCATCGTATACTGTACTTCCCGAAGTTCTTGATTGTCGAGAGTTCGTGAATGCTGATGAAATCGCTAGAGGTCTTTCACCTTTCAATCCAGAAAGCGTAGCAATAGAGGCTGGCCGTTTAATGTTGCAACGTATAGAGGATCTGCTTGCTAAAGGGGAAACATTCTCAATAGAAACAACTCTCGCAACTAAGTCATATATTAACCTTGTTCGTAGAGCACAGTCTCAAGGCTATACTGTTAGGTTACTATTCTTCTGGCTGAATTCTCCAGAATTGGCTTTATTGCGAATCGCGGAAAGAGTTTCTAAGGGCGGTCACAATATTTCCGAACCTATCGTTAGACGTAGATATGTTGCAGGTATTAACAATCTTTTCCGCTTGTTTATGAGAGAGGTTGATTCATGGGAGATATATGATAATAGCGTTTTCCCAGCAATTCATATAGCAACAGGCGGTAAAGGTGATGAGACTTCCATAATTGTAGAATCTACTTATAATAAAATAGCTGAATATGTCAAATAAAGAGTTTTCGGAGAAAATAAAGGCTGGCATAGAGTTGGCTGGTAAACGGATGCTTAAGGACAAAGCACTTCGTGGTGAAGATATCATTGTGTCTTCCGATGGTAAGACCATTGAACGCATTCCTGCAACGCAACTATTGTAATCTTTCATTCAAGAACAAAAGTGGATCCCGACCAAAAGAGAGTCCAAACAGCTGTTCGCAGTAGTTTGGACTTCTTTTTTATGTCTGCTGGATGCCGGAAAGGAGGTCTTGATGGACGATGCCGTTGGTGGCTACGATGCTGTCACCCTGCATGAAGGCGCTATCGCCTGCATAATTGGTGACGCGGCCACCAGCCTCCATCACGATGAGGCTGCCAGCCATAAAGTCCCACTGGCCGATATAGCGCTCGGCGTAGGCATCGAGTTTTCCTGCTGCCACGTAACAGAGGGCCATCGCGGCGCTGCCGATGGCACGGATGCTGCCCACATTACCATAGAAATGGCTGACGAGCCGGCAGATGACAGGCTTGTAGGCCTCGCTGTTATAGGGCAGTTGCAGGCAGATGAGGGCATCGCTGATGGTGCTTGTCCCCACATGGAGGCGCTGGCCGTTCATCCAGGCGCCGCCTCCAAGCCAGGCGTAGTAGCATTCGTCGGCACAGACCTCATAGATGATACCTATCAGTATCTGCTGCCCCTGACAGAGGGCGATGGATACGGCGTATGGTGCGAAACCGTGAATGAAATTGGTGGTGCCGTCGAGGGGATCGACGACCCAAAGGAACGATTCGTCCTTGTGTCCTGCCAGTCCCTCCTCTGTGATGAAGCCAGCCTCAGGCAGCAGTTCGCGCAGAGCGGCGACAATCTGCTGCTCAGAGCCCTTATCGACGTATGAAACATAGTCGTGGGCATGCTTCTTCTCCACTTTCGAGAGTGAGAACCTCGCGCGTTCCTTTCTTATATATGCACCTGCCTGGCGTGCTATCTCGCAGACGTCGAGCGTCAGTTGTTGTAGGTCTTTCATGTTTTTATTTCCTATAAACTGTGACAGTGCCGCCATCGCTCTGGCAGTATTTCCTCAGCAGATCCTGGATGAAGCGGGCATTCCCGGTGACGCGCTGTTCATTGCCGTCGTAGCCGTTGATGAGGACGACGAGGTGAGTCGTGGCCAGCGTCATCTTGGTGCGCTCATTATCGCTAGTGGGTGTGCCGACACCTCCCACAGCATCGCGATAGACGGGCAGGCCGGCGATATTGAGCATACCACGGCCGATGCCTTCGTAGGGTTCACCTTCGCGGCCGATGCCAAGGGTGAGGGTATCGCCGACGAACTTGTCGGCATCGAAGCCGCCGATGCTATAGCCGTAGGCGATGGATGCCAGGTTGACGAGATCGACGAGAGTGTCAATCTGATAAAGCTCCTTGCCCTGCAGCATACGACGGATGAGCTGTTCGCTGGCAGGACGATAGCGTGAGGGATCCTTGCCACAAGCCTTATAGACACGTCGCGTGGCGGCGATGGAGGGCTGTTCCTTCAGACTCTCTGTGGTCAGCTCTTGGCGCAGATGGTCTTCGAGGGCGTGAATCTCATCCCATAGCTCAGCGCAATAGGGAGTGTTGACAACCAAAGCATCAACGCATGCCCCGACGAAAACAGGGCATGCGCAGGCTATCTCTTCAGATACGATAATGTTCATCGTTCAACCCCTTACTGGTCTGGGTCGCCCTGATAGTGGTAGGGCTTCACGTTGGGATTGGTACCCATGTCATGGTTGTTGATAATGGTGCTGCGGATAACGCCGTCGTTGTATTTCTTTTGCATGGGGCCGACGTTGAGCAGCAGGTCCTCGTAGGTGATGGTGGGATAGACGATGCCGAACAGGCCGTAGCCGATGCGGACACCTTCAGGATGCACATTATTAAAGATGTAGGCCGTGCGGAATCCCGTGTGGTTATAAGTCTCCAGACGGTTGTTCTTGTTGAGCGAGGTGCGCAGGTCCTTATTGATCTTGCTGGTGTCGGCCTTGCTGAACACGTAGGCGAAATTATTGACGTGGTCGTCGATCTTGTCGCCGCGGATGCTGTCGTTGGCCTCGATGCACTGCAGGATATTGTCCACCATCTCTTTCTCCATCTCATCCCTCGTGGGCTTGGTCATGATGGCTATGATGAACAGAACGACAAGGATGCCTGCCAAGATGATGATCTTGCCGAGACAGCTGTGATAGAATGCCTGGAGGGGAGTCTCCTGTTTTCTGTAGCCTCCGTAGTTTGACTGATCCATAATGCTTTAGATTTTACTGTTGTGAATTAAGTTCATGAATTCCTGACGGGTCTTCGCCTGATTAAAGGCGCCGCAGAAGTCGCTGGTGGTCGTGATGCTGTTCTGTTTCTCCACGCCACGCATCTGCATGCACATGTGGCGAGCCTCGACGACGACCATTACGCCGAGGGGTTTGAGAGTCTGCTGGATACACTCCTTGATCTGCAGCGTCATACGTTCCTGCACTTGCAGGCGGTGGCTATAGATGTCCACCACGCGGGCAATCTTGGAGAGTCCTGTGATGTAGCCGTTGGGGATATAGGCCACGTGAACCTTTCCGTAGAAGGGCAACATGTGGTGCTCGCAGAGGGAGAAGAAATCGATGTCCTTGACGATGACCATCTGTGAGTAGTCCTCCTTGAAGAGGGCATCAGTGAGCACCTTGTGGGCATCCATCTGGTAGCCACGGGTAAGTACCTGCATGGCCTTGGCCACCCTCATGGGCGTCTTCTCGAGTCCCTCGCGCTCTGGGTCCTCGCCGATGAGTGTCAGCACGTCGCGATAGTGCTGGGCGAGTTCCTCGAGTCCTTCCCGGTATTCTGTTTCTGGATTCATAGGGTAGGTGTTATGGCTCGTTAGTGGTCAGGTAGGGTACTGTGATCTTCCCCTTGACAATGATGGCTGACTGATAGCCCAGGTTCTTGACGGCGTTGAGCACCTGATGGGCTTCCTCGTAGGTGCGATAGTTACCCATGCGGCAGATCCAGCGGGGCGAGTAGAAGTGTACATACACAGGCTCGCCAGGGAAGAGCGAGTTGATCTCCTTGCCGGCTTTCTCGGCCTTCAGACGGGCATCGCGGGAATTACCGCCAGCAAAGACCTGTACACGATAGCCATTGATCTTGTAGCCGCCCTTCATCACCTTCTTGCGTGTCTCCTCGCTGGTGATGGTGGTAGTGTCAGGCAGTGTCGTCTGATGCTCTGTGGCAGTAGGACGCTGCGCAGGCTCTGTGGTCTGCTGCTCCGTCTGTCCCTGAGCGCTGGTCTTGGGCTGCGAGGGTTGCGTGGCGACAGTCTTTGGCTGTGTGCTGACGGTCTTGGGTTGGGTGACGGTCTCATTACCAGAGCCGTTGACGAGTTCGTCGATGGCCTTGTCGTGGGTGACGGTCACCTTGCCTTCGCCCGTGTTGCTCTGTTGCAGCCGCTGGGTGAATGACGACTGTGCGCTGGCTGTCAGCAGGCAGCCAGCACATAGCGTCATGATGATGGCGAGTCGTCTCACTTCTTCCAAGCGTCAATGATACCCTTGAAGTCAGCGGCCTTCAGCGAGGCACCGCCGATGAGTCCACCGTCGATGTCGGGCTTTGCGAACAGCTCAGGAGCGTTCGAAGCCTTGCAGCTACCGCCATAGAGGATGGTGGTGTCGTCGGCAACGGCCTCACCGTACTTCTCGGCGATGATCGAGCGGATATAGGCGTGGATCTCCTCAGCCTGCTCAGCGGTAGCGGTCTTGCCGGTACCGATGGCCCAGATAGGCTCGTAGGCGATGACGATCTTGCGGAAGTCCTCCTCAGAGAGGTTGAACACTGAGCCTTCGAGCTCGGCCTTTACGACCTCGTTCTGCTTGCCGGCCTCACGCTCCTCCAAGCTCTCACCGATGCAGAAGATCACCTTCAGGTCGTTCTTCTGGGCGAGCAGCACCTTCTCCTTCAGGATCTCAGGTGTCTCCTTGTAGTACTCACGACGCTCTGAGTGGCCGAGGATGACGTACTGGGCACCAGTGCTCTTCACCATCTCAGCAGAAACCTCACCTGTGTAGGCACCCTTCTCCTTGTCGGCGCAGTTCTCAGCACCCAGACCGATGATGTCCTGGTCGAGGAACTGTGCAATGCTTGCGAGGTGGATGAATGGGGTACAGATCACTACACCACAGTTAGGCTTGTCGGCCTTCAGTGTCTCGTTGAGCTCCTTTGCAAGAGCGATACCGTCCTGGAGATTCATGTTCATCTTCCAGTTTCCTGCTACAATTTTCTTTCTCATAATCTTTTTAACTTTAAAAATATATTAAACTATTCACTATTCACTATTCACTTCTCACTTCTCTCTTTCCTCTTCCTGATCCATTTCGTCCAGGCCCAGAGGCGGTCTGCGATGGTGAGTGCTGCCAGTGGCAGGACAAACCAGGCGAGCAGCCAGGCGATCTTGCTGGGTACGCTGTCAATGGGCATCTGTCCGAGGGTACTCTTCTCGAGCGGTTTCTCAAACTGTGCCTCGTCAGGCAGGCTGTTATGACTCCACTTGCGGATGACGGTGCCCTTTTTCAGCAGCAACAGACCAGGATTGCTGCGGATGATGGTCTTCAATGTCGTCTCGTCCGTCGAACAGAAGGGATATTCCGCTCCCGTGATGTCCTGCCAGCGGCTGATGGCCTGCTCCGTACTGGCCGTGAGGCAATAGAAGGTGTAGCCGTTGGCCAGGCTGTACTCGTAGATCTGGTTGATACGGTCGAGCTGTGAGTCGTCGGCGTATTCCAGATGGGGTGAGACGAGCAGGAAGGTATAGCCCTCATGGGTGAGCACCTCGTCGGTGATGTCCTCGCCTTCATCGCTGATGATCGAGAAGTCGTGGATCGGCGGTACATAGCCCTTTGCCGTCTGCACAGTCTTCGAATCGATGAATGTCCAGGTGGAGTCAGGGTAGTTCTCTGCCGTGAACTCCTGTCGCTGGCCGTCCTTCTCCAAGATGAAGGTGGTCTCGAACTGTGGCAGCTGTGCGCCCTCCGGCACCGTCATACCTTCCTTGATGTTGGCGCCTATGTGGTAGGGGCGGAAGTCGAACATTGGCAGGTCATAGAGGCTGTAGCCCGATATGAAAAGGATGAAGAGCACGGCATAGTTGAACACTATCCACTGGTTGCTCCTCCCAATCATACGTGGCATCTCCAAGGGCCAGCGGCTGACAAGGACCGCTGCCGCGAGCAGCACCACATTCTTCCAGAACGTCTGCCAGTTGGTGAGCACCACCGCATCGCCGAAGCATCCGCAGTCGCTGATGGGATTGGCGAGGGCCAGCCACAGCGTCAGCAGCACCATGATGATCATGATGGCCAGTGTGAGCCTGGTGACGAGACGCCTTCGAATGGCGAAGAGCAGGCAGATGCCCAGCACGAACTCGACGGCCGACAGCACCACCGATGCTGAGAGCGTCAGCAGGTCGGGCACATAGGGCGACAGGTGCATGGCACCGAGATAATCGCTGATCTTGTATTGCGTGCCCAGCGGGTCAACGGCCTTGACGAATCCTGACAGGATCAGCGTCAGGGCAAGTAGCAGCCGGGCGATATTGATGGCGATTTTTCTCACTCTGTCAGTTTAATAACTCCAAAGACCGCGTAATTGATGATATCCATATAGTTGGCGTCGATTCCCTCGCTGACGAGCGTCTCTCCGGCCAGATTCTCAATCTCCTTGATACGTTCTATCTTGGTGAGGATGAAGTCTGTGTACGAACTGATGCGCATGGAGCGCCAGGCCTCGTCGTAGTCGTGGTTCTTACGCTTCATCAGCTCCAGTGCCTCATGGGCATACTGGTCGTAGAGCTGCATGGCCTCCTCGTTGGTGATGTCCACCACGTCGGCAAACCCCTTGTTGAGCTGGATGAGTCCCACGATGCCGTAGTTGATGAGGGCGATGAACTCCGGACGGATGCCTTCTCCGACCATCGACTCCTTCTTGATTTCCAACGAACGGATGCGCTTGGCCTTGATGAAAAGCTGGTCGGTCAGTGCCGAGGGGCGCAGGATGCGCCACGATGCCTTGTAGTCGTGCAGCTTCTTCTCAAACAGGCTGCGGCTTTCTGTCATTGCCCGTTCAAACTGGAGGTTCGTATGTTCAAACTTATCTGTCATCACTTCAATTCCTTTTGTTTCTTGTGGATATAGCGGATCTTGCCGCCAAGCACTTCGCACTGGGTGCGGAGGGAGTCGCGCTTCATACGGGTTCGTGTGAGCATCGTCAACTCCTCGGGAGTAGCCCGCAGGGCGGCCTTGTCCTTCTCCACCTTGGTCTGCTGGTAGTCGTAGTCGTGCTGCACGGCCTGTAGCAGACTGTCCGTCTTGGCCAGTTCTGCCTGTGCCTTCTTCAACTCCATCTCCTGCTGGAGCTTCAGGGCCTTCTTCCTGACGTCGATGGCATTGGGGCAGAGCTTGCGCAACGAGTCGATGAGAACCCGTGTCTCGTCGTATCTGCCAGCCTCGTAGGCATTGGTGGCCTCGCTGAGCAACTGCTCAGCCTGTTTCTGGGTATTGTCACCGCCGCAGGAGACAATCAGAAAGACGGTCAGAACTATGAAAACCGTTCTTTTCATTGTCAATATCGCTTAATTTCGCTGCAAAGGTACAAAAAAATTAAGAATTAAGAATTAAGAATTAAGAAAAAATGTGTATCTTTGCAGCAAAATTGAGAAAAAGTAATCCATGAAGTTATATTCCGACGAAGAATTAGCTGAAATTCTAAATACTGACATCTTCCATAAAATTGGTGATGCTGCCGACCGTATAGGCGTAGAGTGCTATGTGGTGGGTGGCTACGTGCGAGACATCTTCCTCGAGCGTCCTTCGAATGATATTGACGTCGTTGTCGTGGGCAGCGGCATCTCCGTGGCCGAGGAACTGAAGCGGATGGTAGGGCGCAGGGCGCATCTCAGCGTGTTCCGCAACTTCGGCACCGCACAGGTGAAATTCCGCCAGAAAGGGGTTGAGTATGAGGTCGAGTTCGTGGGGGCTCGGAAAGAGAGCTACAGCCACGACTCGCGGAAGCCCGTCGTGGAGGACGGCACCCTGGAGGACGACCAGAACCGCCGTGATTTCACCATCAATGCGATGGCCATCTGCCTGAACAAGAACCGCTTCGGCGAACTCGTCGATCCCTTCAATGGCTTGGCAGACCTCGAGGATGGCATCATCGCCACCCCTTTGGAACCTGACATCACCTTCTCCGACGATCCCCTGCGCATGTTGCGCTGCATCCGTTTCGCCACCCAACTGAACTTCCAGATCGAGGACGAGACCTTCGAGGCCTTGGAGCGGATGGTCGACCGTATCAAGATTGTCAGTGGCGAGCGTATCAAGGACGAGCTTAACAAGATCATCCTTGCGCCGCACCCCAGCATCGGCTTCGAGTACCTGCAACGCAGTGGACTCCTGCAGATCATCCTCCCAGAGCTCTCGGCCCTCGACATCGTGGACCAGAAGAACGGCCGTGCCCATAAGAACAACTTCTACCATACACTTGAAGTGCTGGAAAATGTGGTTAATAAAAATTCTGGTGGAAGGTTAAAGGTGGAGGGCGGAGGGAGAATACCTTCAGCCGCAGATTCTGATGCAGGTGCATTCTCCTTTAACCCTCCACCCACCACCCTCCACCAAAACGACCTTTGGCTCCGTTGGGCCGCTTTGATGCACGACATCGGCAAGACCAAGTCGAAACGCTGGGATCCTGCCGTAGGCTGGACGTTCCATAATCATAATATCATCGGCGCTAAGATGGTGCCACAGATCTTCCGTCGGCTGATGTTGCCGATGGATGCAAAGATGAAGTACGTGCAGAAACTGGTTGACCTGCACATGCGCCCCATCGTGATTGCCGACGAGGAGGTGACCGACAGTGCCGTCCGTCGTCTGTTGAACGATGCCGGTGAGGACATCGACGACCTGATGATGCTCTGCGAGGCCGACATCACCTCGAAGAACGAGGGCCGCAAGAAGATGTTCCTCGAGAACTTCCGTCTGGTGCGTGAGAAACTTGCCGACCTCAAGGAGAAAGACTACAAGCGACTGCTGCAGCCCGTCATCGACGGCAATGAGATTATGGAGATGTTCCACCTCAAACCCTCCCGCGAGGTGGGCGTCCTGAAGCAATACCTCAAGGACGCCGTCCTCGACAACCGTGTCGAGAACGAGCGTGAACCCCTTATGGCTCTCCTTATTGAGAAGGCAAAACAAATGGGCTTGCAAACATAAATAAAAAAGGCTTATGAGAAAATTGTTTTTTGTGTTGGTGATGGTTGCCATGAATGCATGGGCGAACCCAGTGGATGATCTGCTGGAGCGCATCGACAAGGGCGCATCGGCGAAGTTTAAGATTGAGAAGGTGAAGAGTCAGACGGACTTCTTCGAACTCGACCAGGCTGGTAAGAAAGTCGTGGTGCGAGGCAACACGTGGGTGAACATCGCCTCGGGTGTCAACTGGTACCTGAAGTACTATGCCGGCATTCACCTCTCGTGGAACCAGATGCAGGCCAAACTGCCCGCTGTGCTGCCCGCCGTCAAGACAAAGGAGCGCCATGAGACCGACCTCACGCTGCGCTACGACTTCAACTACTGCACATTCTCCTATTCGATGGCCTTCTGGGACTGGAAGCGCTGGGAGCAGGAGATCGACTGGATGGCTTTGCATGGCGTGAACCTGCCGTTAGCCATCGTTGGCGAGGAGTGCGTCTGGCGTAATATGCTCCTGAAGCTCGGCTATACCGAGGAGGAAGTCGGTAAGTTCATCGCAGGCCCAGCATTCCTCGCCTGGTGGGAGATGAACAACCTCGAAGGGTGGGGCGGACCCTTGCCCCTCTCGTGGTACGCCCGTCAGGAGAAGCTCCAGAAACAGATTCTCGCCCGCATGAAGCAGTTCGACATGCACCCCGTACTGCCAGGCTATTGCGGCATGGTGCCCCACGATGCCAAGGAGCGGCTGGGGCTGAACGTAGCCGATGCTGGCCTCTGGAACGGTTTCCAGCGCCCTGCCAACCTGTTGCCCACCGATGCCCGCTTTGCGGAGATAGCAACCTTATATTATAATGAGTTGACACGCCTCTTCGGCAAGGCCGACTACTACTCGATGGATCCTTTCCACGAGAGCAACGACGATCCGAACATCGACTATGCCAAGGCTGGCGAGGCTTTGATGCAGGCCATGAAGCGCGTCAACCCCAAGGCCGTCTGGGTCATCCAGGGCTGGACGGAGAATCCCCGTCCGGCGATGGTTGATGGCATGAAGACCGGCGACCTGCTGGTGCTCGACCTCTTCTCTGAGTGCCGTCCCATGTTCGGTGCCCCCAGCATCTGGAAACGCGACGAGGGCTACAAGCAGCACGAGTGGCTCTTCTGTCTCCTCGAGAACTTCGGTGCCAACGTCGGCCTCCACGGCCGCATGGATCAGCTCCTTGACAATTTTTATGGCGTAGCCAATAATTCTCAATTGTCAATTGTCAATTCTCAATTCAGAAAGGGTATTGGTTTCACCATGGAGGGCTCAGAGAACAACCCCGTGATGTTCGAGCTGATGAGTGAACTGCCCTGGCGCCCTGAGAAGTTCAAGAAAGAAGACTGGGTGCGTCAGTACGTCAAGGCCCGCTACGGTGTAGAGGATCCCATGATCGAGAGAGCCTGGCTGCAGCTGGCCCGTACCATCTACAACTGTCCGGCAGGCAACAACCAGCAAGGCCCTCACGAGAGCATCTTCTGTGGACGTCCCTCGCTCAATAACTTCCAGGCCTCCTCGTGGTCGAAGATGAAGAACTATTATGATCCGTCGGCCACCCGCGATGCCGCACAGATGATGAACAGCGTCGCCGACAAGTATCGCGGCAACAACAACTTCGAATACGACCTCGTCGATATCACCCGTCAGGCACTGGCCGATCAGGCCCGTCTGCAATATCACCGTGCCATTGCCGACTATAAGGCCTTCGCCAGCAAGGAGTTCGAGAGCGATTATCGCCGCTTCCTCCTGATGCTGCTGATGCAGGACAAACTGTTAGGCACACGCTCGGAGTTCCGTCTGGGCCACTGGACGGAAGCAGCCCGTAGTTGTGGCCTCACCGCAGCCGAACAAGACCTCTACGAGTGGAACGCCCGCGTACAGATCACCACTTGGGGCAACCGCTATTGTGCCGATACGGGTGGCTTGCGCGACTATGCCCACAAGGAGTGGCAGGGACTGCTGAAAGATTTTTATTATGTGCGATGGAAAGCCTACTTCGATGCCCTCGCTGCCCAGATGCAGGCGCAGATGAAGCCTCAGCGTGAATTGCTGGGAGGAGGCCCCAACGCCACGAAGACTGCCGCAGAGCTCTTCCAGATGGCGCTCCCTCAGGAGGTGAAGCTCGACTACTATGCTATCGAAGAGCCTTGGACCCTCCAGCATAATCCCTACTCCTCCGCCCCTGAGGGCTCTCCTGTCGATGTCGCCAAGGAAGCTATGGCGCTCATTTTCAATGTTCAATAATCAATGTTCAATGAAAAGTAATCGCTTATTATCCTTAGATATCCTCCGCGGTATCACTGTGGCCGGCATGATCCTCGTCAACAACGGCTGGGGCGAGTCGTTCGAGATGCTCCAGCACTCCAAGTGGAACGGCATGACCCCCTGCGACCTCGTCTTCCCCTTCTTCCTCTTCATCATGGGCATCTCGTGCTACCTCTCGTTGGTGAAGTCCGAGTTCAAGCCCACACCGAAGGTCATCCGCCGCATCGTCAAGCGCACCGTGCTGCTCTTCGTCATCGGCCTGTTCATCAACTGGTTCGACCATGCGATAGAGGGTGACCTGCTCTGTTTCGGCCATCTGCGCATCTGGGCTGTCATGCAGCGCATCGCCCTCTGCTACGGCATCGTGTCGCTCTTCGCCCTGTTCTGCAACCACAAGTACACCATCTCGGTGGTGATTGGTCTGTTGGCCATCTATACCGCCATCCTCATTTTGGGCAACGGCTATGCCTACGATGCCGACGTGAACATCCTGGCGCAGGCCGACCTGAAGCTGTTCGGCTACGACCATATCTATCATAAGAGTCCTGTCGATCCAGAGGGACTGATGGGCACCATCTCCTCTGTGGCCCATGTGTTGTTGGGTTTCTATTGCGGCAAGCTCATCCGACAGAAGGAGACCGTCAGCGACAAGGTCATTGCCCTCTTCTTTGTAGGTACCGTGCTCGTCGTCAGCGGCTACCTCCTCTCCTTTGGCCTGCCCATCAACAAGCGCATCTGGAGTCCCAGCTATGTCCTGGTCACCTGCGGTCTCGCCTCCCTCCTCCAGGCCCTGCTGATGCAGATCATCGACAGTAATGGCGGCAGCAAATTATTCACTATTCACTCTTCACTCATCACTTTCTTTAGGGTTTTCGGCGTCAACGCCCTCGCCCTCTACGTGTCGAGCGAGCTGTTGCAGATACTCCTGAAGAATATCGGCCTTTCCGAGATCATCTACAACGGCATCCATGCTGTCATCCCACCCCTGAAGTGGGCCTCCCTCGTCTATGCCGTCTATTTCGTGCTCCTCAACTATGCCCTCGGCTACATCCTCTATCGCAAAAAGATCTACATCAAACTATAATAAAATTCTAAACTGACGATTATGAAGAAACTATTCTTTCTTTCAGCTGCCGTGACAATGCTGTTCGCATCATGTTCCGACAACAACGACAGCCCTGTGCTCCCCTATCCGAAGAACGCGGCTGAGTACACCATCCTTTATTATGCCAACGGAGGCTCCAATGTCGACCAATGCATCCTGCCGATGGTCGAGGATTTCTATAAGGCCAGCACTGACGCCTTCAAGAAGGTGAACGTGGTGGTGCAGTATAAGTTCTCTACGGCTGACAACCTGAAGAAGCAATACGATATGGAGGACCATGAGCCCTATGCCGACCGCTTCGACGATGCCTACAGACAGTACTTCGGCAGCCGCTCCATACGCTGGACCGTCAATCCCGCGAAGACCATGGACCAGCAGATGAAAGACCCCGCCAACCTCTACGGCGAGATCAATGCCGACTGCACCTGCCCCGACTCGCTGATCAACTTCATCAACTGGGCAGCCAAGGCCTATCCTGCCAAGAAGTATATCCTCGTCGTAAACGACCACGGCCACGGCTACCGTCCTGACGAGGACCTGCCGGAAGCAGCTATGTCTGCCACGCGAGGAATCGTCTTCGACGACGGCTATCTGCTGGCCGACGGTACCCGCAAGCACTTCTCCATCACCAACTTCACCCGTGCCATCCGCTCGGCCAACGTGCGCTTCGAGACTATCTATATGCTCGCCTGTCTGATGAACAACTTCGAATACCAGTTTGAGATGAAGGACCTGTGCGACTACACCATCGCCGCCACCTATACCATGCCTGCCGCTGGTGGTGCCCTCAATGTCTTGGTGGAGCAGTTCAGCCAGCCCTCCGTGGATGTCGAGAAGGCGCTTGCCACCTATTGCAAGGCCGACGTGGATAGCTGGGATGAGGCCTGGGGCATCAGCGAGGATACCCCCGTCTATACCGACATGACCGTCACGCGGACCTCTGCCCTCGACGCGTTGGGAGAGGTGATGCGCGAGTTCACCGACCGTCTCTGCGACACTTATCAGAACGGCACCGAGGAGCAGCAGAAGAAGATCGACGAATGTACCGCTAAGGCCGTGAAGATACAGATGGAGAATCCCTATTACGACGGCGCCAAGTATATCACGAGCATAATGGAGGCATTGCCCGAGGTCTATGGTGACGCCTTCCACCAGAAGATGAAGGACCTCTTCAACCACGCTCTCGTGTCACAGCACCACAGCAAATATTTAGAGGCGCATCACTATCAGGTGGACTACAGCATCATCCTTGGTGTGCTGGGTAGCTATTCCGTGCTTACCTGGCAGCAGAACGACGATGACTCATGGACGCTCCTGTCTCGGATGCGTTATCTGGCCGATGGTAAGACATACGTGTCGAACTATTCCTACGACAACGGGAATAACCTCACGGAAACGGAATCACAGCTCTCTACCCCTTGGGGATCTACGCTGGCCGACACCTTCGAGAAGCTGACCTTCGACCGCATCGTAGGCTGGAGCCGCTGGCTCAAGCTCAACCGCAAGGAGCCGTCGCTCTTCTGTCCCGAAGGCCAGAACTTCGTCCTTCCTGGCGGTGATGTCTCCCACAATCCCAACCTCGGAGACTGATTATCCTGCGGCTTCGACGATGATACTATCATCCTGCCTCGATGAATATAGCATCGAATCGATGCTATATTCATCGTTTAGCCATCTAATATTTCCCATTACTCACAACATATAGCAACACAGCAACGCAGCAACACAGCAACATTAGCAAAATTCAACTTACTGAAAATCTCTATATCTATTTTATATATTATATATAATATTATAATATTATATATAATATATAAAATATTAAACCCACTTTTCCAATAGCCATCCAGACTTTCTGCCTATAATCCTCTACTATCCACCAACCACCCAACTGTCTTTTCCTGATTTTGGTTGACTCCATTGGGGCCTTGTTATTTAACACTTGTCTACCCATACGGATTTGGTTGACTGTCTCGCCTGAGCACAG